>UMDF01012031.1_pt1 | contig 11569 bp, 9 predicted proteins | sample 1964421 | NCBI WGS metagenome assembly UMDF01 (sample SAMEA4835987, study PRJEB28245) | human gut metagenome | biome: gut microbiome; material: fecal sample | place: Denmark | collected 2008
GAACAAAACAAAAACGAGACAAAATGGACAAGAAAGAACTGATGATGAGGGCCATCAGGCTCTCGGAAGAAAGCGTAAGAAACGGTGGCGGACCGTTCGGCGCAGTGATAGCGCGCAACGGCGAGATTGTGGCTGAAGCCTCAAACAGCGTTACGCCCGACTGCGACCCGACGGCCCATGCCGAGGTGAACGCAATAAGGATGGCTGCACGCAACACCGGCAGCTACGACCTGAGCGGATGCGAGATATTCACATCGTGCGAACCATGCCCCATGTGCCTCGGAGCCATATACTGGGCTCACCTCGACAAGATTTACTATGCCAACGACAGGAAGGATGCTGCCGGCATAGGATTCGACGACGATTTCATTTACAAAGAACTGGAACTGAAACCGGCCGAGCGCCATAAGCCGTCGGAAATATTCTTGCCCGAGGAGGCCAAGCGGGCTTTCGAGATGTGGAAGGAGAAAGACGACAAACGCGAATACTGACATTTGGCCCGGCCCGGAGGCTTTCACCCCGGGGCCGGGCCTTTGCATGGCATAATGACACAAGGGCCATGCAAGCACATTATATTATATCTGGAAAACACCACCGAAACCTTTTATAACGCAAGCCCATGGCCACGCTACAACGGAGGCGCTGCAGGCCGGAAAGGGCATCAATATGCCTTTTGAAGGCCACGCCATCCATGCCGTCTTCAGGGCTGAACTACATCAAACTTCCATTCTTACCCTGTTTGCGCACACAAAATATTGATTTACGTCAAGAATAACGCAATTAACCAACACTTTCCGCTTCAAAGTGTTGGCCAATCCGCAAAAAGGCAGTACCTTTGCAACGTCAAAAGGTTAATAGATTGTTTTAGGTTAGTAATAATATTTATAGTTTTAGGTTTTTAGTTATTGGTAGAAAGAAAGTTTCAAGTGTGATAACAAAGGTCGTCGTGAGACGCTCTTAACTTTCAAAAGGTTAGTATTAGTATTAGTTATGATTCCTGCTTGCCATTATTATTTAATGGCAGCGGGACTCTGGCTAATAAAGCCGGAGTAACAAAAATGACAAGGATTTTTAGTTAAACATAGGCTTGGACGTCGCTGCCCGTTGATGGGTGGTGACGTTTTTTTTGTGCCGCCCGCGCGCCGGGGCTGCCTCACGGCATAGCCTGCGGCCCACGGGCGGCACTGCATTTCATGCTTTCTCTATCAGCACAGTGGCGTAGGCGCTGATGCCTTCCTCACGCCCGGTAAACCCAAGGCGCTCGGTTGTTGTTGCCTTTATCGACACGTCATCCTCGTCAATGCCTATGATGGCGGCCATGCAACGCTTCATCTCGGGTATGTGCGGGTTCATCTTGGGCCTTTCGGCGCATATCGTGGCATCGATGTTGCCCACGGAGTAACCCTTCGTGGCTATCAGTTCCACTGTCTTGCGCAACAGCACCTTGCTGTCAATGCCGTCGGTCTCGGCGGCCGTGTCGGGGAAATGATAGCCTATGTCGCGCATGTTGGCAGCGCCAAGCAGCGCGTCGCAGATGGCATGGATAAGCACATCGGCGTCACTATGCCCCAGCAATCCGAGACTGTGGGCTATCTTTATTCCGCCAATCCAAAGCTCGCGGCCTTCCGCCAGGCGGTGGACATCATATCCGAACCCTACTCTTATCTTCATATTCCTTATAGTATTGATGAATGAATGTAACTCAAAAAAATTGCCGGAACGGCACGGCAAGCAGCCCAAAGCCACCTTGCCGCACCGTCCCGGCACCAGGCCATGCCTCGCCGAGGGCAACAGGTGCCATCCCCGGTGGCATCACCTGCGGAACAGGTCTTTTATCCCGTCCATGTCAAACGCCAGCGAGAAGCGCAGCGTCTGGTCGAGCGGGTTGCTCTGCGCCGTAGATATGACGTAGCCCACGTCAAGCGAGAACACGCTCATGCGGAAGCCGCCGCCCACGGTGAAGTACTTGCGGTTGCCCTTGTTCTCGCTTTCGTGGTGGTAGCCTGCACGCAACGAGAACTGGTCATGGTAGACATACTCGGCTCCAACGCTCCATTGTATCTCCTCAAGCTCTTCCTTGAATCCTCCGGGAGCATCGCCAAAGCTCTTGAAAATGCCCGAGATGGAGCTCACATCGTTGTATTCCTCAATGACGCGGTTCCTGTAGTCGGTGGCCGACTCGCCCTCGTTCTGCAACGGAACGGTGGGCACAAGCAACTTGTTGGCGTCGGCCGATATCGAGAAACGGTTGTACTCGTCGATCGGCACCATCAACGAGGCACCTATGCGGAGGTTGGCCGGCAGGAACTGACTGCGGTTGTCGCCGTAATAAGTTATCTTGCTGCCCACGTTGCTTATGTTCATTCCGAGTCCAATCTGGCACTCGCGGCTGCCCATGGTGAAGTAATTGTTGTAATAAAGCGCCAGGTCGGCGGCGAAAGCCGAGGCCGGCGACGATTCTTCGGTGTAATCGTAGCGCAGGTCGGAGTATATCCAGCGTATCGCCGCGGCAATTGAGAAGTAGTCGCTGAGCATGAGCGAGTAAGCCACATCGATGGACATCTCATAGGGTTTGACGCTCATGGCGTTCTCCTCGGTCGAGGTCATGACCTCGCCGAGCGAGAAGTAACGCAGCGAACCCGACACGGCGCTGTAGTCGCCTATGCGGTAATAGCCGGCAACGTAAGCCAGGTCGATGTCGTTGACGAGCTGGCGGAGCCACGGGGTGTAGTTGAGCGACACGCCCGCCCGGCTGATGCAAAAAGGATATTTGGCCGGGTTCCAGTACTGCGAATTGACATCCGGGTCGGTGGCAACACCCACATCGCCCATTCCCGCAGCCCTTGCGTCGGGCGCAATGGTCTGCGATATGACCGCATGATCAACAGGATTAAACTCGCTCAGCTTGTCTTGCGCATGACCGGCGAGGGCCATCGACACGCACAACAGCGCAGCGTATATTCTCGGATTATGCTTCATTGAATGTTGGTGAAATTACTTTTTATTTGGTGAACACTAAACATAAAACGCCGCCATGGGCCCTTTTATTGCTCATTGTCATCATTTATTGCTTATTATTATCAGTTTCTTGGTCTTCGACGTGTAGCTGCTGCCATCGCAACTTGCGCGCACCCGATACAGGTAAACGCCCGTGCCGAGTCGCCGGCCGCCGCCCACGGTGAGGTCCCAGTCGATGGTCAGCACGTTGTCGGTGGGCACGTCGGTCTCTGAATAAGACCACAGGTGACGCCCGCTCATGTCGAACAAGTCGAGCACTACGTCAAGCTCGCTGCCGATGCGGTCGTGGATGATGCGGAATGTCGTGGCCGTGACGGCGGGATTCTCGGTGCATTCAACATCGATGATGGACGGTTCGACGCCTCGCGCCACCCTGAACGTAAGCTCGGAGGTCGAAGAGTTGTTCAGCACATCCCACGCCCTGAACTGCAACCTGTGCTCCCCTTCCGACAGGGTTGGTATGCTGAAGCCTATCGTTCCGCTCTTGTAACTGCCGAAATCAAACGAGAAGTAATCGTTGAGCACGTAAGTCTGCGACATGTCGCCGTCGATGATGAGCTGCAAATCATGGCCCACGCCACCGCCGGAAGCGTTGATTCCGTCTTCGTCAGACACCTCAGCGACGAAATACGGCGTGGGATTGACGTACGACCCGTTTGTGAACGACGACGAATTGAGGTAACAGTATATCGCCGGGCCGACGGAGTCGGGGCTGAGCTCGGCCGAGCCGTTGAACGTAATGGCCGAGCTTGCGCCGGCGGCAGTCTTGGTGCAGTCGTCGTTTACGGCATAGATGTTTATCAGACCGTTGCCGTCGCTATACATAATGTCCTTTGGCACGACGAAAGAAAACTCGAATTGGCCGTCCGACACAGTGTTTGAACCTTTGAAAACCACGCTTGAACGGTCGGTAAACACAAACGCCTCGTCAGAGCCGTCGTTCGGATCGGTGTTGTTCAGCTTGCATACGACCTCTTGCTCCGCATCGCTCACCGTTGCCGTCAGGGTGCCGTTGAAGCCCGAAGCGGTGGCATTGCCGTCGAGGATGCGCCCCCTTACCACTACCTCCGAGCCGGCCCCGAGGCGCACAGTGCCGCCTTCGCCAACGGCAACGCCACCGATGCTGTCGACCACAGCACCAAGAGTGGGCATGGCCAGCTTCATCGCCGGGTCGCCGAGCAGCGTAAACTGCAATTTGTTTACGGTAACGTCGCCCCCCGACTGGGCCTCGACAAGATACACCTTGGCCCTGCGCACCGCCTCCCCGACAGAGACCAAACCCTCCGAATCGTCGAGCAGCTCGCGCATGAAGGCCATGTTCATGTTCTCGTTGTAGCTTGTGAATACAGTGCGGGTGGTTCCGTAGAAAGCCACGGCGCCACCTCTCGGGTTGAGGACGGCAGCTTCTCCGATGTTGTCTTCAAGCCCGTCGTAGGGCAGGATGTCGCATGCGGCGGTCACCCAGAGCGGAAGGTTGGACGAGACAGCGCTCTGGAAGTCGCTCAGCACAAGCACCTGCTCGTGAGAAATGCTGTTGGCGGAGCCATGTCCGTTGTAGTTCATCACCAGCGCCCCGTTGGCCATGTACTGCTTTACCAGCCTCACCACATCGGGATAACTGTTGCCCGTAGAAGTGACCTCACGGTTGTAGGCATCCCACATTATCTTCCTCACATTGTACTGCGGATGGTCTGCCATCACCATGTTGGCCACCCTGTCGGCCGTGACCATGTGCACATTGTTGTTTCCGTCGTCGCCCATGAGCACAATAGTGTTCTGCCACGCCCCTGCATTGGCATTGCTCATATACTGCTCGAGCTTGTCGAGCATTATGCCGGCCTCGGTTGCCGTCCTGACGGGGAAGCGGCCGACGGCCACGTCGGGCTTTCCGTAGCACGAATAGCGGCTGTTGCCGTCCTGGATGGTCTCGCCATCGTCGAGCATGCAATAGAAATCGTCAGACACATAGCAGTCTATGTGGTTGTAAGAGTTGTCACTCTCGAAACAGAGCAGGAAGTCGTCGGGCGAGTATCCCCGCCATCCCTGTGTGACCATGCGGTTGTCCCAGGCGCCATCGCCGAACAAAACGAGATACTTGGGCATGTCGGCCTCTGTCTCGGCACGGTCGTACAGCATCTTCATATAGCGCCTGTAGGCAGTGGCATCAGGCGTTCCGCTCGAAAACTCGTTGAAAATCTCGTCGGCAGGCACTATCCTCACCCGCATCGAATCGGCCTGCTCATGCAATGCGGCCAACCTTTCGGCCTGCTCGCGCAAGTGTTGCGACGTAGAGATGATTATCACCATGTCGGCCGGCCCATGGGCATGCAGGTCCTGGTTGGTGATGTTATAGACATACTCTGGCACCGGGAACGACGCCGACGACAGCCTCGGGGCCTCTTTGGGCTCATTGCTGTGAAGAGCGATATAGTCGAGGCGCATGGTTCCGCCCGACGTCTCGGTGATGGTAATCTTGTTAGACGAGGTGAGGTTTGACACACTGTACTGCCCCGAGCTCACCCGCATGGCATCGTATTCGCCGGAAGACGATATGTTGATTGTGCCCACCACACTGTCGTTGACGCTCACCGTGGCCGACGATGCGCCATAGGCCGACAGCACGACGCGCACCGAACCGCGCCCCGAAGTGGATGGGCTCGACAGCTGGTAGTCGCAGGCTGTGCCCAGGGGCAGCACCTGTGAGTCGTAAAGGTTGCGCCCGCCTTGATACCAAGCATAGTCGTCAACCTCGTAAAGGGTGTTGTAGTCGTCGCCCGAAGGATAGAAAGAGCTTGCGAATGCCGCGCTGTCGAGCGTGGCGGCAGGCCCATCGCTCTCTGTCAGGAAGTAATAGCCGTAATCAGAATAATAGTTTCGCACACGGTCGTTTGATGACGACCAGCTCACTGGGCCGCGCGCATAGAACAGCCGGCGTCCGCCAACAGTGCACGTAGGCAGCTGCTTGAGGTCGTCGGTCTCGGTGAGATAATCGCCCGTAAGCGCCTCGGGCTGCAGTTCGCCGCCATACCCGTATATCCTGACACGCTCAAGCGAAGAGAACCCCGCGCGCCTGACAAGCTCGTCGGTAAGTTGATATACGCCGCTCGAAGGAACGCGAATCTTGGCCCACCTACCGCTGTTCAATACTGAATGCTCAGCATATCGAGAGGCCGCAGAAGCCACCAAAGCGCGCGAAGTGGCACGTTTCATTGCCGTCTTAGCTGCTTTCGCAACGATGTTCAGCTTAAAACTCACCAGTTTCTGGTATTTACCGTCGCGGAACACGAGCGGTATGAACGACACGTCGAGCGAGCCCTGCTTGCGCTCAACGCCTATCTTGGAAGTCACCACAGGCATGGCCGGCAGCGAATCAGACGTGATTGCCTTGTAGCGCCGCACGTCGGCTTCGGTCATGTCTACAAATTCGGGATATTCTATTGTTACGTCATAAATCGAATCTCTGTAGTTGCAGCCTATCTTATGCGAATAAGCAAAGCGCGGCAAGAGCGTATCGATCTTGACTTGCTCGGCAGTCAAGTCGAAGAAACCCTGCGCGGCGGCATGGCCCGAACACCACACAAGAGCGGCAAACAACAGGAAACAGAATCTATTCATCACATCATTTACAATTAAATTCAAGCACCTTGCGGTCGGCAATGTATCCCTCAAGGTGGTCGTCGATGCTCACCGGTGTGGCCTTGGCGGGCGCGCCGGTAAATATCATGTCGCCCGTCTTCAGCGTGAAAAAGCGGCTTATGTAAGCAATCAGGCCATCGATGGGGCAAAGCATGTCGCCGGTGTAACCCTCCTGTGCCGTCTTGCCATTGACGTCGAGGCGGAAACAGAGCGACGCCACATCGAGGAATGCCGCCTTGTCAACCCACTGCCCTATGGCCGCAGAGCCGTCGAAGCCCGTGGCCAGGTCCCACGGCATGCCACCGGCGCGCAGCCTCTCGAGCACGTCGCGTGCAGTAAAGCCAACCCCGACGGTCACGGCATCATAGTATCGATGGGCAAACCTCTCGGGAATGCACTTGCCGAGGCGGCATATCCTGACCACGAGTTCGGCCTCGAAATCCACCCGCTCGCACCAGTCGGGCACGAAGAAGGGCTTCCTGTCCTTAAGCAACGCCGAATCGGCCTTGGTGAACACCACCGGTTCTACATTATTATATAACGCTGTTTCAGCCCCGATATTGTGTTGGGGATAGTTCATTGACAAAGCAAAAATCTTCATATAGTCATCATCTGAGTACAATACCTTTGCGCCGGCTGGGCCAACGCCGGGCCAAAGTTATTTAAAATTTCCGAGAAAGTGACAACAAACGGCAATGTTTTTTAATGCCGCCATCGCTACAGCCGTCCTACCACTGATGTGCAGTGGCAATTGGCGGGCAGGGCCGCCGAATTTCGGCGAACTTGCAAAATACGACACAGCACAATGGCAAAACTGCCCGACGGCATTGCGAACAGACCATAAACAAACTCGTAGATCAACAATTCGCTGAAACAATACGGTCGATCAGGCTTTGCAATAGCCACTGCCCCGCAATTTGAAAATAACGGACACAGATTGCACAAACATGCATACGCACAGGCCAAACGGCACATACTGGTCTGCAAAACGACCCGTCCGGCCTTGCAGAACGGGCCTTTCCGGACAACAAAACGGCCCGTTTTACAACACTCAGCATCACAAGCCATTGGGCGAGACACACCATGCGGCAAAATATTCTTACATCCTTTTACGCCACACCGCCCCATGGCGTGCAGGCTGCCCCACGCCCGTCGGGTGGCGGAAGGCATTAGTTGGGCCGCCAAAACAAAGTCGGGTACAAGCCGGCATACGCAATTTACACTGCACGCCATGCCACTGCGATTGGAAAACAAAACCACGGGCAGGGTTTACGAAAGCCCCTGCCCGTGGAAGATATGTTATGAAAAAAATTACAGTCCTTACTCGGCGCGGAGTGTGAAACGCTTGAACGCAACCACTGTCAGGTCCTTGTCGGCAGCCTTCAGGTAGTCTGAAACGCTCAGCTTGCTGTCCTGTATAAACTCCTGGTTGAGCAGGCAAGAGTCCTTGTAGAACTTAGCCATACGGCCCTTTGCGATGTTCATCACCATCTGCTCGGGCAGGTTGGCAGCCTTCTGCTCAGCTGTAGTCTTCTTGAGCTGGCGAATCTCTTCGGCCTGAGCCTCGGTGATGTTGCCCTTCTGGATGCCTTCGGCCAGGTGTTCCTCGTTCTCAGCGATGTAAAGGTTGAACCCGGCCTTCTTCAGAGCGGCCTCAACAGCCTTCTGCACCTGCTCTTCCTTTGTCTTCTCGATGGCCACCTTCAGCTCAGTGTCCTTCACTTCCTGGGGTACGCTGGCCTCGTCGAGAGCCACGGGATTCATTGCAGCCACCTGCATGGCAACGGCGTGAGCCTGCTCCTCGGCGGGTTTGTTTGTCTGAACCATGGTGCAGAGCAAGTGCTTGTTCATGTGGTCGTAAACCGAAACGTTGTCACCCTCGATGAAGTTGTAGCCATCGAGCTCCATCTTCTCGCCGGTGATGCCGGAGCGAGCGATAACGGCGTCCTGAACCTTTGTTCCGTCAGCAATGGTAAGTTCCTTAACCTCGTCGAGCGACTTGGCCTTGGCAGCCACGGCAGCATCAAGTATGTCTTGTGTCAGCTTGATGTAATCAGCGCCATTTGCAACAAAGTCGGTCTCGCACTTCAAGGCGATGATGGCGGCAAAGCCCTCGCTTGCCTTTACGAGCACGCATCCGTTGGAGGTCTCGCGGTCGCTGCGCTTGGCTGCGATGGCCTGACCCTTCTCGCGGATTATCTCCATTGCCTTGTCGAAGTCGCCCTCAGAATCGGTCAGGGCCTTCTTGCAATCAGACAGACCGGCACCGGTCATCTTGCGGAGTTTCTGTATATCTGCTATTGAAACAGCCATAATTATTCGTTGATTAATGGTTTGTTGTTATTTGCTTTTGTTGTAAGCAACAGGCCGTGAGCGCCGTTCCCCGACGCAAGGGTGGCCCCTGCGCCGTCATGACAGCCAGCGGCGGCCTGCAGCAAAGACTCTCGTCAAGCCTCGGCGGGAGCTTCCTCGGCAGCCTCCTCCTCGGCGGGAGCGGCAGCAGCGGGAGCGTCCTGGGCAGCCTTGGGGGCATCCTTGCGGGCCTTGCGGGCACGCTTGGGCTTGTCCTCGCCGGCCTCAGCCTGTGCCTGTGCGGCAGCCTCGTCGGCCTTCTCGGCCTTGCGCTCCTCCAAGCCCTCGGCGATGGCGGCGCAGCAAGCATTGAGTATCACCTCAACGCTGTCCTTGGCGTCGTCGTTGGCCGGTATCACGAAGTCGATGTTCTTGGGGTTAGAGTTGGTGTCCACGATGCCGAACACAGGTATTCCGAGGCGGTTGGCCTCCTTCACAGCGATGGCTTCCTTGAGCACGTCGACCACGAAGATGGCCGACGGCAGGCGGGTCAGGTCAGCGATAGAGCCAAGGTTCTTCTCGAGCTTGGCGCGCTGGCGCGAAATCTGCAGCAACTCACGCTTTGAAAGGTTGGCGTATGTGCCGTCGTTCATGAGCTTGTCGATGTTGGCCATCTTCTTTACAGCCTTGCGGATTGTGGGGAAGTTGGTGAGCATGCCGCCCGGCCAACGCTCTATCACATAAGGCATGTTGACGCTGGTAGCCTTCTCGGCAATCACGTCCTTTATCTGTTTTTTAGTAGCTACGAACAGGATCTTCTTGCCTGAACGTGCAATCTGCTTCAGCGCATCGGCAGCCTCGTCAATCTTAGCCACCGTCTTGTGGAGGTCTATGATGTGGATTCCGTTACGCTCGGTGTAGATATAAGGAGCCATTGCGGGGTTCCACTTACGGTGCAAGTGGCCGAAGTGGCAGCCAGCCTGCAGCAGCATATCAAAGTTTGTTCTTGACATTGTTCTCTAAAATGTTTTGTTTGTTGTTTACTTTCTTTTTTATTCTATGATTAGAATCAGCCTGCCGGTAATCGGTTGCGGTTGCCCTGCCATGCCCATCGGCGTGAGCCTGTCGGACGGCGGGCATGGTCTGGCCTGACCGGCCGCAGCAGAGTCCTGCAGGTTTAGATACTAAACGATGTCCAGTTTTCCTTGTCCCGGCCATGGCGGTTGCCCGTCTGTCAGGCAGCTTGGCCCGGCAAGCGGCACTGCCCACAGCCCGTGGCACCCAGGCGGGACGCCAACGAGGAATTAACGCTTACTGAACTGGAAGCGACGACGTGCCTTCGGACGACCCGGCTTCTTGCGCTCTACAACGCGAGAGTCGCGTGTGAGGAATCCGTGATCCTTGAGGTTCTTCTTGTCTTCGGCATTAACCTTTACGAGGGCGCGTGCGATTCCGAGGCGCAGAGCCTGGCTCTGTCCGGTGAATCCGCCACCGTCGAGGTTGGCCTTTATGTCATACTTGCCCTCAACCTCGAGCAGCTGCAGGGGCTGCTTAACCACATACTGGAGTATGGCAGAGGGGAAATATTCAGTTAAGTCTTTCTTATTGATAGTAATCTTGCCTGTGCCTTCGGTGAGATATACACGAGCCACGGCGGCCTTGCGGCGGCCAATTGCGTTAACTACTTCCATTATCTGAATGCTTATTTATACTGGTTAATATCTATTGTCCTTGGCTTCTGAGCCTCGTGCTTATGCTCTGTGCCCTCATATATATAGAGGTTGTTCATCAGGCTGCGGCCTAACGGGCCCTTGGGGAGCATTCCCTTAACGGCATGGCGCAAGATTTTCTCCACACCGTCCTTCTGCTTGCGCAGCTGGGCGGGCGAGTTGAAGCGCTGGCCTCCGGGATAACCAGTGTAGCGAGTGTAGACCTTATCGGTCTCTTTCTTGCCGGAGAACACCACCTTGGCGGCGTTGATGATGATAACGTTGTCTCCACAGTCAACGTGAGGAGTAAAGTTGGGCTTATACTTTCCACGCAACAGCTTTGCCACCTTTGAGCAAAGGCGACCCACTATCTGGTCGCTTGCGTCGAGCACAACCCACTCTTTCTTGGCTGTTTCCTTGTTAGCGGAAATAGTCTTGTAACTTAAAGTGTTCATTTTAACTTTTAATTTTACTACTAAAAAACATTTGTTCATTATCGCCTGCGGCGTTGCCACAGGGTTGGACGGCGATTCACTAACCGCCAGGCCTGGCCAAAGACATGGCTATTAACACACCGCCCTATGGGGACTCTAAGGATTATCCCCGCAATAATCGGTCTGCAAAGGTAGTATTTTTCTCCATAATAAAATGTGATTGGACGCCGGCGCGACCTTTGTTTTATATTTATTTAACCTTTGCCGGGCGGTTTATTACCTGCGGCGGGGCTTCGGGCGTTGCGCAAAGCATGTTGCGATGGCTGCCCGGAATGCTGCCGCGGCCATGGTGCAAAAACCCTGCGGCAGCTTGGCCAGACGGCTCGGGTGTAAACAAACATTACCAACACGACGGCCGCCGCGCCCACCCGGGCAACGCGCTGTGGCACAAGCACTTGAACAGACATGCCGGAATGCCTT
>UMDF01038367.1_pt1 | contig 11396 bp, 7 predicted proteins | sample 1964421 | NCBI WGS metagenome assembly UMDF01 (sample SAMEA4835987, study PRJEB28245) | human gut metagenome | biome: gut microbiome; material: fecal sample | place: Denmark | collected 2008
GCTCAACGCACCGTTAGGTATATAGATTACCTTATTGTCGGCTGTGGTCAGAATCGTATGGAAGATTTGAATCTCACGTACCGTTCCGGACACTCCCTGGCTTTCAATCCAGTCGCCTACCTTGAAAGGACGGAACAACAGTACAATCAATCCACCCGCAAAGTTCTGCAAGTTTCCGGAAAGTGCCATACCGATAGCCACACCGGCAGATGCCAACAAAGCTGCAAATGAAGTAGTTTCCACTCCCAATTTGCCGATAACGGCAATAATCAGCAGAATGGTCAGCAAGATATTGACTAAACTTTTCACAAAGCTCTGGATACTGGCATCCACATGTCTTTTTGCCAATAACCTCGCCAGCATTTTCCTAAGAAAGGAAATCAAGAACCGTCCTACCACAAAGATGATGACAGCTCCAATAATACGTCCACCGGCACTTACGCCCCAATCTATCAATTGCTGAAGGAATATCTGCAGTTTGCTGAAACCGTCGTCAGCAACTTGGGCAGCAAAGGCTGCCATGAATAAAGATGATAACATAACTATACTCTTTTTTTAAAATTAATGCTGCAAAATTAACAAATAACTCTGACTTTCGTTCACTTAACTTGCCACTTTCGACGAAAACTCCTACCTTTGCCCCGATTTCAACTAAGGGGTGCCCTAATACGACGGGCTGAGATCATACCCATTAACCTGATCCGGGTAATGCCGGCGGAGGGAAAAGAAGAAAAGTTCCCCTTTTCTGTATTCATCTAAACGAAACAATTGCAAATGAAGAGACATGCAATGACGGTCTGCCTCCTGACGGCAGCACTGGGTGTCTGTGCGCAGGCACAAGAACAAGACAGCCTGCGGGTGATAAACCTGCAGGAAGTGGAAGTCATCTCCACACGTGCCACAAGCAGCACACCGGTGGCATTCACCAATATAGGCAAAGAACAACTGAAAAAACAGAATTTCGGACAAGATCTGCCGTATCTGTTGAGTATGACACCCTCCGCCATTACTACCAGCGATGCCGGTGCCGGGGTGGGTTACACCACGCTGAGAGTCCGCGGAACAGACGGCACACGCATCAACGTCACCGCCAACGGTATTCCCATCAACGACGCGGAGAGTCACACGGTATTCTGGGTTAACCTGCCGGACTTCGCCTCCTCCGTCAAGGACATGCAGGTGCAACGCGGAGCTGGTACCTCAACGAACGGTGCAGGAGCTTTCGGTGCCAGCATCAACATGCAGACGGGTGATTTCTCCATGAAACCCTATGCAGAATTCAACGGTTCCTACGGCTCCTTCCATACGCACAAGGAGACGGTGAAAGTGGGAACGGGACTCATCAACAATCATTGGTCGTTCGATGCGCGGCTCTCCAACATCAGTACGGACGGGTATATAGACCGGGCGTCTGTGGGACTGAACTCCTATTATCTGCAAGGAGGATACTACAATGACAATACCTCCGTCAAACTGATAACCTTTGCCGGCAAAGAGCGCACTTACCACGCATGGAACTATGCCAGCAAGGAGGAGATGGAACGTTACGGACGGCGTTACAATTCCTGCGGATTCATGTACGCCACCGACCGGGACGGCCATGTATACAGCAAAGAATATTATAAAGACGACAACGGCGAGAAGCATTACCTCACGGACGAAGGAGGTGCACTGCATTTCTATGACGACCAGACCGACAACTATACGCAGAAGAATTACCAGTTGCTGTTCAACCACAATTTCACCTCGCAATGGAATCTGAATATCGGCCTGCACTACACCAAAGGCGACGGGTACTACCAGGAATATAAAGGCGAACGCTCGTTGGCAGAGTACGGCATGTCGCCTTTCAAATACAACGGCGGCAAGATAGAAGTAAGCGACCTTATCCGCAAGAAGGCAATGGACAACTGGTTTGGCGGCGGAATCTTCTCCGTAAGCTACAAAGCCGACCGTCTGCATGCCTCGCTAGGCGGTGCACTGAACCGCTATGACGGCGACCACTTCGGAAAAGTGCTTTGGGTAAAGAACTATATCGGCGAACTGAACCCCGACCACGACTACTACCGCAACAACGCCACAAAGAACGACGGAAATATTTATCTGAAAGCCAATTATGAACTGGTAAGCGGCCTCAGCGCCTACCTCGACCTGCAATACCGCCACATCGACTACAAGATAAACGGACTGAACGACAAGTACAACTGGACTGCCACCACTCCGGGAATGCAAAAATTGGACATTGACGAAAACTTCGACTTCTTCAACCCGAAAGCCGGACTGTCCTGGCAAATCGACCGCAACCACCGCCTATACGGTTCGTTCAGCGTAGCCCATAAAGAGCCTACGCGCAACAACTACACCGACGGCTACTTCACCGAACATCCCAAGGCTGAGCGCTTGTTCGACTACGAACTGGGATATACCTTCGCCAACTCATGGCTCCATGCGGGTGCCAACTTCTACTATATGGACTATAAAGACCAGCTGGTACTAACGGGGGAGCTGAACGAGATAGGCGAAGCCATGGCCAGCAACGTGCCCGACAGCTACCGTACGGGTATTGAACTGATGGCTGGCATCAAACTGGACTGCGGCTTCCAATGGGATATCAATGCCACACTCAGCAAGAACCGTGTGCAGAACTTTACCGAGACACTTTTTGAAAACGAAGAGGCAGGGTCGGAAGCATGGGTCATCGAACACGGAGATACCCCCATCGCATTCTCTCCCGACTTCATACTGAACAACCGCTTCGGCTATACGTTCAAAGGATTCGAAGCCTCGTTACAGTCACAATATATCAGCAAGCAATACATGAGTAACGCCAAGCAAGAGGAGTGCACGCTGGATGCTTATTTCGTAAGCAACCTGAATTTGTCCTATACCTTCAAGTTGCCTAAAGTAAAGTCGGTAACCATAGGGTGCACCATCTATAATCTGTTCAATGAAGAATACGAGAACAACGGATACGCAGGCAGCGGATACTATCGCGACGATAACGGAGGAAAAGTCCGTTACAACTATGCCGGCTACGCTGCCCAGGCGGGAACGAATGTACTGGGACATATAGCTATTAATTTTTAAAACCCCTCGTTCCCCTGAAGGGGAGGGAGGATAATCTTTCTGTTTTTTATGGAACACGCTCTTGAAATTATCGGTACACTTGTCGGATTGCTCTACCTCTGGTTGGAGTACCGGGCAAGCATTTATCTTTGGATAGCGGGCATCATTATGCCTGCCGTTTACATCTTCGTTTACTACGATGCGGGGCTGTATGCCGACTTCGGGATAAATATCTACTATCTGGGGGCTGCTATCTACGGGTGGGTGATGTGGAAATACGGTACGTTTCTGCGCCGGAAGATTCTACGGCAGAAAGCCCCGGTGCAGCAGGTGGAGGACAGAAGAACAGAAGAACAGAAGGAACTCCCCATTACGCGGATGCCGGTGCGCTATCTGCTGCCGCTGACTGTCATATTCGCTGCTGCCTTTTTGGGCATTGCGTGGATATTGGTGAACTTCACGGACAGCAATGTGCCCTGGCTAGACTCTTTCACCACTGCCATGAGCATCATCGGCATGTGGATGTTGGCACGGAAATATGTAGAACAATGGTGGGCATGGATTGCGGTAGATGCCGTCAGCGCCGGACTGTACATCTACAAAGGACTTGATTTTACAGCCGGACTATATGCCCTTTATACAATTATAGCTATCTTTGGCTACTTCAAATGGAGAAAGATGATGAGCAAAGACGAAGGATTAGAGATTAGGGATTAAGAAAGATATGAAAAACGAACTATCAACGAGCAACGAGCAATTATCAACTATTGATGCCGTAGTTTTAGCGAATGGGGAATATCCTGCCGGTCCCCTGCCTTTGAAGATATTGGCGGAAGCGCCATACGTGGTTTGCTGCGACGGTGGAGCGAACGAATACATCCGCCGGGGCCATACTCCCGACATAATCATCGGCGACGGTGACTCCATCAGTGATGAAAACCGCCGGAAGTTCGGACATATCCTGCACCGCATCAGCGACCAGGAAACCAACGACCAGACCAAAGCCGTCAATTTCCTGCTGGCGCAAGGTAAACGCCGCATCGCCATCATCGGTGCCACGGGCAAGCGTGAAGACCATACCCTGGGAAATATCAGCCTGCTTATCGACTATCTCCGCGCCGGAGCCGATGTACGTACCTATACCGATTACGGCATCTTCATCCCCTGCCGGGGTACCCGCACCTTCCCAAGCCATCCCGGACAGCAAGTATCCATCATCAACTTCACTGCACACGGTCTGCATGGCAAAGAACTGGTCTATCCTCTCAGCGACTTCACCAACTGGTGGCAAGGCACACTCAACGAATGCACCAGTACGGAATTCACCATCGAGGCGGAAGGGGAATACCTGGTATTCGTCACTACTTCTTCGCTTCCGCCACTTCAACAAAGTACACGCTGATACAAATCATGGCAATGGCAGCGGCTTGCGTCCAACTGAAACGGTCTTGCCCCAAGGTGAGGGAAACAACGGTAGTCACCACCAATATCAGATAGCTGTACATGGATACAACCGTCGTCTTGAGATACTTCAAGCCCACCGGAACCAGAAAGTAACTGAGGTAAGTAGGGAAAACCAGCACAAAAGCCAGCACCGCCCACGGCCCCCAGTGCCACTCCCCATGCAAGGCATCCGTAAGCAAGGGTGCATCCCAGCCTATAATGGACGACACAATCAATCCCGTTACTGCCGCACCGCCAAAGATGTACTTCATCATCGTCACTACCCCGACCTCTTCCAGCAATTTCTTGCTCACAATCAGGTAAACGGCAAAGACCAGCGAACTTACCATGCAGAGCATGTTTCCCGTAAATGCATCGTGCGCCAAGTCGTCACTGCTTTGCGTAAGGATGCACAGCAACGCACCGCCAAAACCCAGCGCTATACCGATAATCTTCATCAGCGTAGCCTTTTCGTGCAGGAAAAAGACGGATATCAGAAAGACCCAAATAGGTTGCATAGAGTTGAAGATGGCACTGGAAACCGGAGTCGTCTTGCTGATGCCCAGCAGATAGCAGAACATGAATCCGTAGAGTCCGAAGGCTCCCAGACAGAACAGCCCTATCCGTTGCCGCTTTGTGGCCGGTGCCTCCTTTACAAACCAGCTTGTTATCCAAAATGCCACGGCAGCAAAGACACAACGCACCGTGACACCCGTCAATGCACCCAGCCACAAAGGGAGCAGAAATTTCAATCCATTCATATTCAACCCCGCCATGACGCGTGACGCAACCATACTGAGATTGGCTTCCAGTTTCTTATCTTTCATCAGCTTCGTATTTTTCCCCTCAAACAATTCATTACTTTGAAATGTTTTAGGAGAAAAAGGAGATAACACTATGGCAAAAGTTAAAGAAGAACAATCGTCTCAGCAAACAAAGCAAGTCCTCGCATTCTCCACCCGGCTACGCCATGACCTTAAGAAAGCCTGCCGGCAACTGGATGAGGGAGAAGGACAAGAGGACGTCACAATCAGTAAGGAGGTGAAGGCATGGCTAAACAAATAATCTGGTCGCCCCTCGCCAAAGAGGCGCTGAAGGGCCTGCTGATTTCCTCGCAAGAAAGAGATGGCAACAAACGGTGTGGCGGGGTTCTGTACTCCTTATTCCAAAATGCATTGTACCGCGTCACGCTGAATCCGTTTATCGGACAGCCCACCGAAGCAGAGAACATACGGTACATCATCCCGCATCCCGACTATACGCTTCTTTACCGGCACAGTCTCCGGAAGATAGAAGTGCTTGTGCTATGGAACAACCATCATAAGTTGGGCAGCATGATAGACCTCATCCGGGAAGAACCCGATACAGAATAAAGCAGCCAATCTTGTCAAGAGCAGATTTATGGAAGATTAACGGAACAGACGCATTATCGTCCGTTCATATAGCCGGAACAAACCATGTATCCGTCCCGAACATATCATCTGTTTATCCTCGACACACCGTCTGTCGGAACTGAACATATCATCCGAAAGCCCGGAGCTTTTCATCCGAAACATCCGGACTTTTCGTCCGAAACCGCTGGGATTTTCCAAGCAAATGCCCGCTATTCCGCTTGCTGAAGTGGAGGATTAAATCTGTAAAGCACTGGTTCAGGAGAGTAAACCCTAAGGTTTAGCAAATGAAGTGACGGAAGAACACAACAAAAAAGGAGAAGCGACGCCTCTCCTTTTATGCTAATTTAAAATTGAATCTGAACTAAGATTGCAGTTACAAAGATACAACATCCGAAAGGCAATGTCAAGCAATCCGGTGTTTTTCTTTACTGACGTCCATTCTTTATACATGCATCAGATATTGCTTGAAGTCCGCGAAGTCCTTCGACATCGGCAGGCTCTTCTTCTCACCGCGCATAAAGGCCTGAAGCTTGGCTGGTATTTCTACCGCTTCACCGATAATCTTCTCCACTGTATCCTTGAACTTCGCCGGATGAGCCGTTTCAAGGAACACTCCCGTTTCACCGGGTTTCAGTCCTTCGGCCAAAGCGCGGAAGCCGCAGGCTCCGTGCGGGTCGAGCAGGTAATGGTCCTTCTTCCACACTTCCCGCATAGTTTCGGCAATCTGCTCATCGGTATAAGTGGCACCGCTGATTTCGGCAGAGATGGCGGCATGGCTGCCTCCGTAAAGGTCGAGTATGCGAGCAAAGTTGCTCGGGTCGCCCACATCCATCGCGTTAGCAATGGTAGCGATACTGGGACGCGGTGTATAAATGCCCGTCTGCAAATATTGGAAGAAGATATCATTGCGGTTGTTGGAAGCGATAAAGCGTTCCACGGGTAGTCCCATACGCTTGCCAAAAAGGCCGGCAGTGATATTGCCGAAGTTACCACTGGGGACACAGATGACAGGCGACAAGCCATCAGCTACAAGTGACGAGTGGGCTGCGCCATCATGCTGCACAGCACTCGTAGCTCGTAGCTTGTCACTCGTAGCTTTCTTCAACTGAGCATAGGCATAAAAGTAATAGAATGCCTGCGGCAAGAAACGCGCCACGTTGATGGAATTGGCGCTGGTCAGTTGCAGGTGCTCGTTTAGTTCCCCGTCCATAAAAGCGGATTTAACCAAAGCCTGGCAATCGTCGAACGTACCATCGACCTCAATGGCCGTGATATTCTGCCCTAAGGTAGTGAACTGCTTCTCCTGGATTTCACTGACTTTTCCCTTCGGGTAGAGCACATAGACGTGTATGCCTTCCACACCGAGGAAACCATTGGCAACAGCACTCCCCGTATCACCGGAAGTAGCCACAAGCACATTGACTTGCTTCTTGCCCTCTTTCTTGATAAAGTACCCCAGCAAACGCGCCATGAAGCGACCGCCTACATCCTTAAAGGCAAGCGTCGGACCATGGAACAGCTCAAGCGAATAAATATTCTCCGTCACCCGGACCAGAGGGACATCGAAACTGAGTGTGTCATAAACAATCTGTTTCAGCGTATCGGCAGGAACATCCTCACCAAAGAAAGCATCTGCCACGCGATAGGCTATCTCCTGAAAGCTGAGTGTATCGATGCTATCGTAAAACTCTTGTGGCAGAGTTTTGATTGTAAAGGGCATGAAAAGCCCCTTGTCTGCGGCAAGCCCCTTTACCACAGCCTCTTCAAGAGTGACTTCGGAAGCTTGTTTGTTGGTGCTATAATATTTCATATTAAATTAAAAATTAAAGAATTCATTGATAAACTCGTCTTCTTTCATCAGTCCGTAACTGCCTTCACAGGCTGCCACTTCATCAAATGTCCGTACTTTGTCAGCCTCGATACCCGGATGCCAGATGAGGAATGGAACAGGTTCGGCCGTATGCGTACGGAACTCGCAGGGAGTGGGATGGTCGGGCAATACGGAGATGGCAACGGGTTCCTCCCAATCCTTCACAGCCTCGTAGATAGGACCTACAGCACGGCTGTCCAGATTCTCAATCGTCATAATCTTCAAGGGGACGTTTCCTTCATGACCGGCCTCATCACTGGCTTCGATATGCAGGTAGACAAAATCATCCGTCCGCAATGCATCAAGGGCGGCAGCCACCTTATTCTCATAGTTGGTATCATAAAGCCCCGTCGCACCTTCTACGGTGATACGCCGCAGCCCCGCATAGTAGCCGATGCCGTTAATCAAATCCACGGCAGAAATCACGGCGCCGCGCCTCACCTGCGGAAACTTGTCTGAAAGGCGCTCCATCTGCGGACGATAACCGGGACTCCACGGCCAGATGCTATTGGCAGGGTCCTTACCCTCGGACTTCCGCTTCATGTTGACCGGATGGTTTTCCAGCAACACTTGCGAACGGATAATCAAATCGTTAATCAAATCGGCAGTCTGCTTCGGAGTAAGCTCTGCACCGCCTTCGGGGACCGAAATATTCTCCGTCCCCTCCATCGGCTTCACCATCAACGGACGGAAAGGCCTCAAAGGGACATCGTGGGGCGGCGTACAGTCAATGCGCTTGTCCCCTCCTTTTATTACCAGCAGATGGCGGTATTGCACGCCCGTATGGAAACGCACGCGGTCGTCGCCCAGATGCTCTTGAAGGTATTTCACCAACACATCCGCTTCCTCTGTAGTGATGTGCCCGGCAGAATGATTCTTGATATTGTCTCCCTCGATGCAGATAATATTGCAGCGCATCGCCATCTCACCTGGCTGCAAGTCCACACCGATGCTCGCCGCCTCCAACGGACCGCGGCCTTCGTACACCTTCGGCAGGTTATAGCCCAGAACGGACATATTCGCCACCTCACTGCCGGGATGAAATCCCTCGGCCACCGTCACCAGCCTTCCCACACGTCCCATGCGTGCCAGCTTGTCCATATAGGGAGTTGCAGCCGCCTGCAGCAAGGTTTTGCCTCCCAGAGCCTTCACGGGCCAGTCGGCCATACCATCACCCAGGATGATGATGTGCTTCAAGCCTCTCCCCCTAACCCCCTCCCCCGTAGGGAGGGGGAATGAGTTACTATTGTTTTGTACTTCCATATTCTTCTCTGCTATATAATTTATGAATGCCAATCTATCCGCTCCCTCTCCCTACGGGGGAGGGAGAAGGGGGGAGAGGCTTTAAACATTCGCAATACTCATAATATCCGCAAATACCCCCGCAGCCGTTACACCCGCACCGGCTCCGTATCCTTGTATCATCATCGGATATTCCTTATAACGTGCCGTGGTCAGCAGGATGATGTTATTGCTGCCTTCCAGACCGTAAAACGGATGGTTAGCGCCGACTTCCTGCAAGCCGACAGATGCTTTGCCGTTTTCCAGCTTGGCTACGAAACGCCAATGCTTGTTCTCGGCTTCCAACACCTTGCGACGGGCCTCGAAATCGGCATCGAGGCTCGGCACTTTCTTCCAGAAGTCATCCAGGGAGCCTTCAAAGAAGTCATCGGGCACAAAGAGGTTCTTCTCAACATCGCTCTGTTCCAAACAGTAACCGGCCTCGCGTGCCAGAATCACCAGTTTGCGTATAACATCCTTTCCGCTGAGGTCGATACGCGGATCGGGTTCGGAGTAACGTTCCTCCTGTGCCATCTTAATGGTCTTGCTGAAAGGAATGTCGGCACTGATTTTATTGAAAATATAGTTCAACGTACCGCTCAGCACGGCTTCAATCTTCAATATCTTATCACCGCTATGAATAAGGTCGTTAATGGTATTGATGATGGGGAGTCCGGCACCTACATTTGTTTCAAACAAGTACTTCACACCGCGTTGGCGGGCAATCTGTTTCAGTTCACGATAGTTCTCGTATTCAGAAGAAGCGGCAATCTTGTTGGCAGCCACTACCGAAACATTGTGCAGCAGCAAGTCCTTGTAAAGGGAAGCCACGCCTGCACTTGCCGTACAGTCCACAAAGACAGAGTTAAAGATGTTCATACCGATAATCTCATTACGCAGCGTTTCCAGAGAGCTGTCCTTTCCCTTCTCCTGCAGTTCTTCACGGAAACGTCCCAAATCGAAACCTTCGCGGCTGAACATGGCTTTGTTTGCATCGGCAATGCCCACTACATTCAATTGCAGGCCGTTCTCCTGCATCAGCTTCTGGCGCTGGCTGTGGATTTGCTCTATCAGGCTACCGCCTACGGTTCCTATGCCACAGATAAAGAGATTCAGTACCTGATATTCCGACAAGAAGAAAGAATCATGGATGACATTCAGCGATTTGCGCAATGATTTGCTGTCCACTACAAACGAGATGTTGGTTTCCGAAGCACCCTGAGCACAAGCAATCACATTGATACCGTTACGCCCCAACGTACCGAACAGCTTTCCGGCAATACCCGGCGTATGCTTCATGTTCTCGCCTACGATGGCCACGGTAGCCAGGTTCTTTTCTGCCTGAATAGGAGAAATCTCTCCCATCTCTATCTCTTTGGCAAACTCCTCGTTCAGCACCTCGCAAGCCAGGTCAGCATCCGCATTGCGCACACCGATAGACGTTGAATTCTCCGAAGAAGCCTGGGACACAAGGAACACACTGATGCCATTCTTTGCCAGCGCCTTGAAGATACGGTAGTTCACACCGATAACACCTACCATACCAAGGCCTTGCACTGTAATCAGGCTCGTATCATTGATGGATGAAATACCCTTGATGGCCTTGCTTTGCGGGTCGGAAACCTCTCGCTTGATGACAGTTCCCGCCCCCTCCGGGTTGAAGGTATTTTTTACCAAAATGGGAATGTTCTTGTGGCAAACCGGATAGATTGTAGGCGGATAGACCACTTTCGCACCGAAGTTACAAAGCTCCGTAGCTTCCACATAGCTCAATTCATTGATAGTGTATGCCCTGGAAATCACACGCGGGTCAGCTGTCATGAACCCGTCTACATCCGTCCAAATTTCCAGACTGTCGGCATCCAGTGCGGCAGCAATGATTGCCGCTGTATAGTCGGAACCACCTCTACCCAGGTTCGTTACCTCTCCCGTCATTTTGTCTGTGGAGATAAACCCCGGAACCAATACGCGTTTGGGCAGGCTGCTGAATGTTTCGCGCACCAACGAATTTGTCAGCTCCGTATCCAGCACATGCTTGGAATGTTTCTTCTCCGTCTTGATAAACTTACGTGAATCAAACCATTCAGCTCTCGTCAGTTGTGCCACGATGATAGATGAAAGCCGTTCGCCATAGCTCACAATCGTATCGGACGTCTTCTGCGAAAGGTCCTTTATCAGATAAATACCCTGAAAAATATCTTTCAGCTCATTAAGCAGTTCGCCAATCTGACGTTGCAAGGCAACCTGCTCCTCGCCTGCCGGAATCACTTCCTTAATCATTTCCACATGACGGTAAACAATCTCCCGGAACTCATTCTCGTAAGAAGCATCACCGGCTGCCG
>UMDF01019902.1_pt1 | contig 11307 bp, 6 predicted proteins | sample 1964421 | NCBI WGS metagenome assembly UMDF01 (sample SAMEA4835987, study PRJEB28245) | human gut metagenome | biome: gut microbiome; material: fecal sample | place: Denmark | collected 2008
CACAATCGGATTGCAGGCACATTTAAATAGTTGATTATACTTTGTTTCTTCGGTATGGGCGCATCGCAATTAACGCGCCCATACCATTTCAACCAACCGTCGGCATGCCTGCATCTGTAACGAATATTCGTGGCACTACAACACCTCGCCCACCATCGTCACGCCCGTTAGCGGCCACCCTCAGCGGCCGGCCCTGAGCCACAGACTTACAATACGGCCCTTTCGGCCGGCCCGAACGGCCCGTATCGACAGCCGGAACGGCTCGTTTCACGTCATCATACGGCCCGTTTCATGCAGCGCCACCTTGCCCACTGACTACCATAACAGTTTCAACCTTGGCGAAGAGGTAATATGGGAGCCCGACGTCAACTACCCGCTGTCTTACCTTATAGACCGTGGCGACTATTGGGCGTGGAACAATACCTACACCTCATGGCTACGCAACGGCGGCAGCAGCAGCGGCACGGCCAGAGGCGACAAAGGATTCCTGTGGGGACTGGCATGGGACGGCATAAACAAGGCAAACCTTGGCTTGGCCAACCTTGACAAGATGGTCAACGCCACGCAGGAGGAGCGCAACCTCATTGCCGGACAGCTGTATTTCTTCCGTGGATGGTTCCATTTCATGATCATGCAATACTGGGGCGGACTGCCTTACATAGACAAGGTGCTCACGACCAACGACCGACTGCCACGCCTGTCGTACCAGGCTACGGCCGAGAAAGCAGCCGAAGACTTCCGACGGGCGGCCGACTTGCTGCCTGTCGACTGGGATGCAACCAAGGCCGGGCAGGCCACGATGGGCAACAACAACATACGCATAAACAAGGTGATGGCCTTGGGATACCTTGGCAAAGACCTGCTGTGGGCTGGCAGTCCGCTGATGAACTACGAGTCGACGGGCAGCAAGTCGTACAACAGAGACCTGTGCAAACGTGCTGCCGACGCCTTTGCCGAAGCCCTCGAGATATGCGAGAGCACAGGGCGCTACCAGCTGGCCGACTTCTCACAGTGGTCAGACCTGTTCTACACACACAACCAGAACGGCAGGCTTCCGGGCCTTAAGGAGGCCATCTTCTATGAGAACCTGCGGGAGACAAGCAGCAGGTGGCGCTGGAACATGGTCAACGACTTCCGCCCACAGCTCATCAATGCATCGGGCGTGAAGTGCTGGCCAACGGCCAACTACGTCGACTACTACGGCATGGCCAACGGAATGCCCATCAATGACATAACCAAGAAAGACGCTGAGTCGGGCTATGACCCAGAATACCCATGGAAAGGACGCGACCCACGATTCTACAAAGACATAATATTTGATGGGGTTAAGTGCTGCACCAATGGCAAGGGCGACATGAAAGAGACCAAGCAATATGCCAGCCTATACACCGGGGGCAGCTACCGCGTTGACACAAAGGGATGCCTGACAGGATATATGAACACCAAGTTCTGCCCACAACTGACCAACGACTACGACGGGTATCGCGAAAACAACTGCATGGTGCTGTCGTTCATGCGCCTGGCTGATGTATACCTGATGTATGCAGAGGCTACGGCACAGGGCTATGGCTCGCCCACATCGAAAGTAAACGGATACGGGCTCAGCGCCGCTGATGCAGTGAACAAGGTGCGCGACAGGGCCGGCGTGGGGCACGTGGCAGACAAGTTCCTGGCCTCACTTGACGGTTTCATGAGCGAGTTGCGCCGTGAGCGAGCCGTAGAGCTGGCTTTCGAGGGTCACCGTTTCGTTGACCTGCGACGGTGGATGCTGCTAACCGAACGGCCATACACGCTGAAAAAGGCCGTATTCTTCGACCGCGACCCCAAGGGCGTAGACTATGACAACCCGCAAGACGCTCATGTATTGAACATCAGGGAGGAAATTCTTTTCGAGCGCAAGTACCAAGACAGGCACTACTGGCTACCGTTCTTACGCGACGACGTGATGATGTACGAGAGCTTTGGCCAGAACCCCGGCTGGAACTGACGGCGGGCCAATACAAATTAAAGCACAGCTTTACGATACGCAAACGATAGGTTTATGTAACAAGGGTGCCGCAGAAGCGGCTTCCTGAACCAGAAACAGTAACAATGAAACGAAAAGACTTATATATCAGAGCCATGATTTCGATTATGACGGCGGGCTGCCTTACCGAGGCCATGGCGAGGGAAGTGACAGACAGCGTGGATGTCAGCAATGGCGAAACGGTGAACGTGGCGTTCGGGCAGGCCGACAAGCGTGACCTGATGGGAGCCGTGTCGACAGTGAACGTGGCCGAACTGTTGGAGAAAGACTACCACACCGGCGCGACCGACGACCTCAACGCCATCATAGGCGGTTACTCCGGCACCATATGGGGACAATGGCCCCTTATCATCATTGACGGCATTCCACGCAACGTAGCCGATGTCAATGCCACCATGGTCGAGACAGTGACCGTGCTAAAGGGCGCAAGCGCGGTGGCCCTCTACGGCAGCCGTGGGGCCAAGGGGGCGATTATCATCACAACAAAGCGTGGAAAGGTGTCGCGAATGCACATCGACGTACGTGCCAACGTTGGCCTGAAAGTGCCCAAGGCATTCCCCAAGTACCTTGACGCTGCCAGCTACATGGCCCTATACAACGAGGCGTGCCGCAACGACGGAATAAACGAGCGGTATGATGCCACCACCATCTACCAGACTGCACGCCACTCAAACCCTTACCGTTATCCAGACCTCGACCTATACAACTCTGACTACCTGCGCAAGTTCACCACCACAGCCGACGCCACAGGCGAGGTTTACGGAGGTTCGAAGAGCACCCAGTATTACGTCAACTTCGGCATGAACTATGCCAACGAACTTGTAAAGCTGGGCGAGGCCGACAAGAACAACACAAAGAACTTCTATGTGCGCACCAACGTTGACATGCGCATAACCGACTGGCTCAAAGCGCAAGTCAATGCCGCCGTGAACGTGCAAGACCGCTACTGGGGCCGAGACGACTTCTGGAACACAGCCTCTACGCTGCGGCCCAACTGGTTCGCGCCACTGCTGCCCATCGACCAGATGGATCAGAACAACTCTGCCATACGCGACATCATCAGCACGAGCAGCCACATAATTGACGGCAAGTAGCTCTTGGGAGGCACCTCCACCGACCTGAGCAACAATCTGGCCACAACCATGGCTGCGGGCTACGTGAAGTACCGCACACGCAACTTCATGTTCGACGTCAACATCGGGGCCGACCTGAGCATGCTTCTCAAGGGCCTGTCGTTCAAGACGGTGTTCGGAGTTGACTACGAGAACTATTATTCCGAGGCATACAAGGTGGACTATGCCGTGTACGAACCCACGTGGTCTAACGTCAACGGCCGTGACATGATAACATCACTTAAGAAGTATAACGAAGACACGGCATCGTCAAACGAGTACCTTGGTGACAGCAAATACAGGCAGACCATCACCTTCAGTGCCCAATTCGACTACAACCGAACGTTCAACGACTCGCACAACGTGTCGGCCACCCTGCTTGGTTGGGGCTACCAGACACAACAGTCAACCGACGCCAACCACGGCAGTTCCGACTACCACCGCACAAGCAATGTAAACCTGGGCCTGCGTGCAGCATATAACTATCAGCACCGTTACTACTTCGACTTCACCGGTGCCATGGTACACTCGGCAAAGTTGCCCGAGGGCAACCGCAATGCGCTGTCTCCCACGGTGGCGCTGGGATGGCGCGTAAGCCAGGAGAAATGGTTTGCCGAAAACGTGGCGTTTGTCGACGACCTGAAGCTAACAGCCTCATTCGCCAACCTGCACGAAGACTTGGACATAAACAACTACTACCTCTACCAGGGATACTACGACACCAAAGGAGGGTGGTATCAATGGCACGACAGCTCGGCAGGCGGCTACACGGCCAGCCAGAAACTTGGCAGCAACCCCAACCTCACATTCGTCACACGCAAGGAAATGCGCTTCGGACTGGAGGCTTCACTCTTCGACAGGCTGCTGACCATTGACGCCAACTATTTCCGCTACGTGATGGACGGCGGCCTGGCCACCGGCAACAATACGGTTTATCCCTCATGGTTCAGTTACAGCAACGTCAACTTCCTGCCCAATATCAATTTCAACAAAGACAGATACTCGGGCTTCGACTTCACTGTCAACCTTCACAAAAAAGTGGGCCAGGTGGATGCCAGCCTCGGTTTGGCAGGCATGTACTGCACAGCCGAAGCTACAAAACGTGACGAGGTTTACAGCGACAAGTACCAGTACCGTGTTGGCAACCCGCTCAACTCTCAGTGGGGATATGTCTGCGAGGGCTTTTTCGACAGCCAGGCCGACATAGCAGCCCACGCACAGCAGACCTTCGGCTCTGTCAAGCCTGGCGACCTGAAATACAAAGACGTCAATGGCGACAACGTGGTCGACTCCCGCGATCAGGTGAACCTCGGCCGTGGCACGAGCCCTTTCACGTATGGCATCAACCTCACCTTGAAGTGGAAAGACTTCACGCTGTTTGTTGCCGGTACAGGCCAGACAGGGGCAAAAGGCTTCAAGAACTCCGACTATTACTGGGTTAGAGGGTCACGCAAATACTCTGAGGTGGTGATGGGCCGGTGGACAGAAGACACCAAGGCCACTGCCACATTCCCGCGCCTGAGCACCACCGACAACAGCAACAACTTCCGCAACTCCACGTTCTGGCTGTACTCAACAGACCGCTTCGACCTCAACAAGGTTCAGCTCACCTACGACCTGGGCAAGAGCATGTTCAAGCCAGGCATGCTTGTCAAGGGGCTCAGCGTATATGTCAGCGGCGAGAGCCTGCTCACCATTGCCAAGGAGCGCAAGCACATGGAGCGCAACATTGGTGGAGCACCCTACACCCGCAACTTCAACATCGGCTTAAAAGCACAATTCTAACAACCGGAAACTATGAAGAAAAATATCATCATGCTGGTAACGGGCATCGTTATGCTGTCGGGATGCGACGACCTGTTCTCACCAGCCATAGACAATTTCAAAGACCAAGAACAGGTAAACTCCAGCTCTGAGTATGCCCAGGGCATGCTGCTCAACTGCTATAGAATAATACCGGGCTACTATAGCGACACCGACTACGCCACCGACGATGCCGTGACCAACCAGAAGGGCAACCCATACCTAAACATGGCAACAGGCAACTGGACGGCCGCCGACAACCCTGTGAACTTCTGGAACCAGGGCTACAACACCATAAACGTGCTCAACAGGTTTATTGCCAACATAGACAACGTAAAGTGGGCCGACGACGAAGAGCCGGCCCGGTTGTTCAGAATGCGCGTAACGGGTGAGGCTTATGGTCTCAGGGCCCTGTTCTACTACTATCTGCTGAGAAACCACGCCGGCATCACTGACGACGGACAGCTCATGGGCGTGCCTTTGTTTACCACGTTCCTAAGCTCTGACGCCAACTTCAACATGCCTCGCGCCACATTCTCGGAGTGCGTAAGGCAGATTATCTCCGACCTCGACTCAGCCGAGGCCAAACTGCCCGAGGAATATGAGAACATAAACAGCGACAGCGACATACCCGCCAAATACTTGGGAATAACCAAGCGGAAGGAAGTATACAACAGGGTGATGGGGCAATACGCCCGCCAGTTGTTCAACGGCATCATTGCCAAGGCCATACGCTCCAGGGTTACGCTGCTGGCCGCAAGCCCAGCCTTCAAGGGCGACCTGCAAGCCTGGGGAACTGCCGCCGACGCTGCAGCTGCAGTCATCGACCATGTCGGCGGGGTTGACGGCTTGGCCGCAAATGGCGTAACCTACTATTGCAACACCACCGAAATCGACGCCCTGAAGGAGGGTGTCAACCCCAAGGAGATACTTTGGCGCGAGAATATACAGACCGCCGACGACTCGCAGGAGCAGAACAACTATCCGCCGTCATGGTTTGGCAAGGGCATGATGAACCCCACGCAAAACCTTGTCGACGCTTTCCCAATGGCCAACGGCTATCCCATCAGCAACCCGAAGAGCGGATACAACGCCGAAGACCCATTCTCAGGCCGCGACCCGAGGCTGTCTAAGTACATCTTCTACAACGGCAGCAAGGGCACAGCCGACGATGGCACAGGCACGTCGCACGACGTTGCCATCCTCACCGGCTCTCTCTCCGGCACCGACGACGGCATCAACGTGAAGGAAACGTCAACCCGGACGGGCTACTACATGAAGAAACGCCTGCGCATGGACGTCAACTGCAACCCTTCGTCAAACATGAAAAAGCCTCATTACATACCACGTGTGAGATACACCGAGATGTTCCTCAACTACGCCGAGGCAGCCAACGAGGCCTACGGGCCCACCGGCCGAGGCGGGCATGAATACTCGGCATACGACGTGATAAAGGCCATACGCAAGCGAGCTGGCTTGGCCAAAGGCCAAGAAGACGCCTATCTCGAGGAGTGTAAGGACGACAAAGACAAGATGCGCCAGCTCATACGCAACGAGAGGCGACTGGAACTGTGCTTCGAGAGCTTCCGTTTCTGGGATCTCAGGCGTTGGAACTCCACGCTGACCGAGACTGCCTGGGGCATGGATGCCAACGCCGGGGCATACCATCCGTTTGATGTCGAGCAACGTGCGTTTGCCGACTACATGACGTTCTGCCCCATACCATATTCCGAGATACTGAAATATGACGCACTGAAGCAAAACAAAGGCTGGAAATAACGCTTAACACAACAATCAATGATACACTACAGACATACACTATTGGCGGCATTGGCCGCGATGGCACTGACGGCCTGCGACAACGGCAACCCTGTGTTCGACGACTTCGATTACCAGACGGCATACTTCGCCCACCAGGTTGTGGGTCGCACTGTGACCTTAGGCAACAACGACGAGGTCGACGTGACTCTCGACAACCAGCACAAGGTGCAGATACAAGCCACCATGGGCGGGGCCTACAGCAACCCAAACAATATTATAATAAATGTGAGCGTCGACGACAGACTCTGCGATGGACTCTTCTTCGACGCCTCGACTGGCGGCAACAAGGTGCTGCCCATGCCAAGAGAATACTATACCCTGGCTTCCGACAAGATAAGCATACCTGCCGGGAAGCCGCGAGGTGGGGTCGACGTGCAGCTCACCGACGCCTTCTTCAACGACCCCAAAGCCCTGGAATTCAACTATGTCATACCTCTGGTCATGACCGATGCGATGGGAGTGGACTCTATACTGAGAGGCAAGCCTCTGGTCGACAATCCCGACCGCATGGTTGGCGGCAACTGGAGCGTGCAGCCCCGCGACTACGTGCTCTACGCCATCAGGTATGTAAACCCATACCAAGGCTCGTACCTGCGCCGTGGCACAGACGCCATAACCAAAGCCGACGGCACCAAAGCCACCGCCGTGCGCCACGCGCAATACGTTGAAAACGACGAGGTTGTGTTCACTTCGACCATGGGTCTGAACAAGACCATTCTACCCATAACCGTAAAGAAAGACGACGGCAACGCCGTTACGTTCAACCTCACGCTTACGTTCAGCGCCGACGGCACATGCTCAGTGACATCTGACAATGCCGATTACGAAATATCGGGCAACGGAAAGTTCGTAAGCAAAGGCGAGAAACACAGTATGGGAGGAAAGGACAGAGACGGACTGTACCTCGACTACAAAGTGAGACTGAAAAACCACGGCAACCTGGAGTATGCCACCAAAGACACCCTTGTGCTTAGAAGCAGAGAGGTGAAGATGCTATACCCCACCGTGACAAAGAAGTAGAATAAAATTTATTTGACATGAACTCTTTAGGCAAACTTGCGATATTGGCCTTGGCTATAGACTTGACGTCGTGCGCCGACGACGGGCCTTTCAACTCGGGCATGGCGTTCAACCGCCCCGACGAGGTCGCCATGGCCGACTACCTCAACAGCTATGGCGTGCTGAAAAGCTACGTCGACCGCTCGCGACACCCCGCCTTAAAGCTCGGGATAGGCCTGCCGGCAAATGACCTGACCGAAGGCACTGGCCTCAACAGTCTCGTTATCACCAACGCCGACGAGGCAGTGACAACAAGCGGCTTGGGCCATAAGGACATCATCGGCAACGACGGCACAGTCGGCGCGTATGCCGTGACCGATCTCGTGGCCGCGGCCAAGGATGCCGGCACAGGCATATTCGGCCATGCCCTGTGCGGCCACGACATCAACAACACGGCGTACCTATATTCGGCCATAGCACCGATACCTGGCACTGAGCACCCGGGCACTGCCATGTTCTTCGACTTCGAGGCACAACCGCTTGGGTCGGCCTTCCGACTGTCAGGCAACTCGGGCACGGCAACGGTGGTCGACGACCCTGTGGGCAAGAACGGACATGTGCTCCACATCAAGGATGCGGCCTACGACTCTTACCCTGTGTTTGACATCAGCCTGCCCGAGGGGGTTACATTGGGCGACTGCAAGACTCTCGTGCTCGACATGAAAGCTCCCGGCTCAGGAGGACTTTACGGACAGGGAATGAGAATGCGAGTGGGTGTAGGCGGAGATTACTCGCCATACAACTCGCCCTACGGCTTCGGATGCCAAGGCGACGCATGGGGCAAGGAACTGATTCGCCTCGACTTCGCAGCCCTCAACCTTTCGGCCGAACAGATGAAGCTCTCATCTTTCGAACTGGCTGTAGGGTCGAAGACGGGCAAGGCCGACTACTACATTGACAACATCTACATCGACTGGTCGGTGGGCGAGCCTCCCTATTACTATACGGCCGAGGAGAAACGCGACACTCTGACCAAGGCGCTCGACGCCTATCTTGCAGGAGTGATGAAGGCCGCCGGTGGCTACATCAGGTCATGGGACGTTTTGGATGAACCCATGTCTGACGACGGGCGTTACATGCTTAGGTCGGCCAACAATGACAACAAGGCCGACAAAGACACCTTGACCAACTTCTACTGGGCCGACTACCTGGGGGACAACTATGCCCGCATGGTGGTGGCCAGCGCCCGCAAGTACTACAAAGACAACGGCGGCGAGGGCGAGCTGACTCTATTCGTGAGCGAAAGCAACCTTGAGAAGAACGGGACTGAGAAGCTCGACCGCCTTGTCAGGATGATAGCCAAGTGGGAGGCCGACGGCGTAACAAAAGTCGACGGCATCGGGGCCAAGCTCCACCTTGCCTGCTCGCTGTCGGCCGAGAAGCAGAAGCAGAATGAGGCCGACATATCGGCACTACTGACAAAGCTGAAAGACACGGGCCGGATGATACGCATCGCCGAACTCGACATCTGCCTTGAAGACGAGCACGGACAGCAGATAGAAGCCGGGGCCATCACTTTCGAGCAAAGGCTTAAGGTGGCCGACTACTACAACTATCTGGTCAGGAAATACCTTGAGACAATTCCCGGGCCTCAACAGTATGGCATAGCTCTGTCAAATGTCACCGACAACGCCAGAGGACTGTGGAATGGGCTTCACATGCGCAACGCCTCATACATGGGCGTGGCCGACGCCTTGGCCGGAAAAGGTGTTACCGACAACTCTATACAATGACTTTTACAATGAAAACGAATAAGAGAAAACACTTAATGGAAGGTATGGCGGTGCTTGCCGTAAGCATCGTTACGGCCTTCGGCATGTGGTCGTGCTCCGACGACGACACCATCAGTGCGGCACTCACAGAGCCTCTGTCGTTTGTCAGCGACAGCATTGCTGTCGACTATACGGCGGGCTCGGCCACAGCTGTGGTCGAGAGCGACGGCAGTCATTACCGCATAGAACATTCGGACAACGGTGTCATCACCGCAGTGAGAGCCGTGAGCGGAGGCAGCCGGGAGGGCGGAAGGCGGTTTGACAAAGTGAGGATTGAGTATGCCGAGAATGCCTCTGACGAGGCGAGGCAGGCCACACTGGCACTCATCGGGGCCAACGGCAAAGCCAAAAGTTCACTCACCCTAACCCAGAAACCTAAGTATGAGACTGTCGATGTGACCACCGACATAAGCATCACCCACCAACACGTGACCGGATTCGGAGGCATGTACAACCCGTCGATATGGGTAGCTCCCGCCGACCGCATTTCGGCCGGCGAGCTGGAGCGCATGTACTCGCCGTCGGGCTTGGGCTACAACATCCTCAGGCTAATGATTTACCCCGACGAGAACAGATGGGCCGACGATGTCGACGGCGCAAGGCGGGCTCAAGCCCTCGGCGCCATCATTTTCGCCTGCCCGTGGGACTGCGGCGACGAGCGGGCCGACAAGGTGACCGTCAACGGCAAGTCGCTCAAGCACCTGCGAGCCGACAAGTATGCCGACTATGCTGACCACCTGGTACGCTACGTCGACTTCATGCGGCAAAACGGGGTCGGCATATACGCCATTTCGGTGCAAAACGAGCCCGACATGGACTTCACCTATTGGTCGCCTGCCGAGATTGTCGACTTCACAAAGCGCTTCGGCCAGAAGATAAGGGCCGCAGGCACAAGACTGATGGGCCCGGAGTCGTGCGGATACAACCCCGACTATACCGATGCCGTGCTGACCGACGCCGAAGCCATGGCACAGACCGACATCTTGGCCGGCCATTTATACCAGGGATTCTTAGACACCACGCAGCCCTACACTGCCCAACGGCGCAAATATGTGTGCGGACTGTACGAAAATCACCTCAAGGCAGCTGGAAAGACGTGGTGGATGACGGAGCACCTTTTCAACGACGGGCAGAACAAGGACAACGCCGACGACTACCTCGAGTTCCAGAAGTGGACATACAGCCTCAACCATCTGGCTCTGGAGATGCACCATTGTATGGAAGGCAACTGCTCGGCTTATGTATATTGGTACCTGAAACGGTTCTACGGCATGATTGGCGACAACGACCCGGAGCGCAACACCACGCCAGAGGGCGAGCCCACCAAAAACGGCTACATCATGGCTCACTACGCCAAATATGCCAAGGGTATGGACCGCATTGAGGCCTCTGCGGCGGCCCCCGACCTTCTGGTCACGGCCTACGCCAACGCCTCGCGCACTGAAATGACACTCGTGGCCATCAATATGGGCGATGGTTTCAGGTGCCTGAGCATACAACTGCCATCGGCCGAAGCCACGGCCGAGGCTGTTGAGACCAACGATACTGTCGACATGGCCGATGCCCACGCGCAAGTGAAAGGTGGCAAGGCTCTGGTGCGCATGTCGGGCAAGGGCATCGTGTCTGTACGGATAAAAATGTAATTTCCACAGGGCATCGCTACACCACAGGTGGCGTTTGCCTGATATATTGCCGCCCTCCCGCCTGCCTCACT
>UMDF01030687.1_pt1 | contig 11020 bp, 9 predicted proteins | sample 1964421 | NCBI WGS metagenome assembly UMDF01 (sample SAMEA4835987, study PRJEB28245) | human gut metagenome | biome: gut microbiome; material: fecal sample | place: Denmark | collected 2008
CCTTTCCAGACAGCCATGAAGAATAATGCGATGGAACAGTTGGAAGGTATGATTGGTACGCTGCGCGTCTATACTTCTCGTCTGGCCACCAAGGAATCTTATTGGATTTTTCACAAGGATGGTGATGATTTCGATTTGAAAGTCAGTGATCCTGCGAATCCAAGCTATCTTCTTATTGCCAATGACCCTGAAATGGAGAGCATTATTGGCGCATTGAACGCCCTTATCCTGAACAGATTGGTCACTCGTGTCAATACTGGTCAAGGAAAGAACATTCCTGTAAGCATCATCGTCGATGAGCTGCCTACGCTTTATTTCCATAAGATTGATCGTCTTATCGGTACTGCCCGAAGCAATAAGGTTAGTGTTGCTCTCGGCTTTCAGGAACTTCCCCAGCTTGAATCAGATTATGGTAAGGTCGGTATGCAGAAGGTTATTACAACCGTCGGCAATGTCGTTTCCGGCTCTGCCCGTGCTAAGGAAACACTCGAATGGCTCTCCAATGACATCTTTGGCAAGGTAGTTCAGCTGAAGAAAGGTGTGACCATCGACAGAGATAAGACATCCATCAACCTCAATGAGAATATGGATAGTCTTGTTCCTGCATCCAAGATTTCGGATATGCCTACAGGTTGGATAGCCGGTCAGACTGCTCGTGACTTCATCAAGACAAAGACTGGGCGCAATGGTTCCATGAACATACAGGAATCAGCAGAGTTTCAGACCTCAAAATTCTACTGCAAGACCGACTTCGACATGAAGGAAATACAGGCAGAAGAAGCCGATTACGAGAACTACAAACTCCCCAAGTTCTACAAATTTCCATCTAAAGATGCCAAGGAGCGTATCTTGTACCAGAACTTCTGCCAGGTTAATCTCGACGTAAAGAACATGATAGACGAAATAAACAAATTCAAAACCAAATGATTTTCAAGACATCACTCACATCATTATTACTAACTCTGTGTCTGGGCATGAATGCTCAGGCGAATGAGTCGCCAAAGCAAGCATCTATTTTTGAACTCCAACCATTTGAACGAGCTATCTGCTGTATTAAATACTATGAGGGAATCCATCGTAAGAAGGATTATCCCTATGTTGGCTATGGTCACAAGCTAAGACCAGGAGAGCATTACTCTTCTAATATGTCTCTGAGGGAAGCTGATGCGCTTTTGCGCAAAGACCTGAAAGAACTATGCACTATGTTCCAGCGTTACGGAAAAGACTCCCTCCTACTCGCCGCATTAGCTTATAATGTTGGGCCTTATAGAATCCTTGGCAACAGAACAAAATACCCCAAAAGCACACTACTGCAGAAGATTGAATCTGGGAACCGGGATTTCAAAGGTGATTACGTCCAGTTCTGCCATTGGAGGGGCAAAAAAATACCGTCTATGGAAAGAAGACGGTACACAGAACTTTTACTTTTATTCAAAGAGTGATGGAAGACAAACGTTTTGATATAAAACAATCACATCTAATTTTGATTTAATTGTTTTGTTTTCTTGCCTACCTTCATTTTCATATCCCCTATAATTGTCGAAATAGTATCAACCTTTTTAGACAAAATAATTAGATCTGTATCTAGTTTTATAGATTGATTATTCAACTCTTTAAGAGAATATAACTCTTCTGTTCTAATGCTTTCTGAATGAAGATATTGTTCTTCATCTATGGTTAATGGAATCCATTTTGCAACAATTGGAGTCATTATAATTGAGAGCACTGCCAATCCAAGTGCAATATTACTTTTGCGGTTTGCTGATTTAAATTGTCGTATGGATTCATCTTGCGCAGTCTCGAACTGTTCTCTGGCATGGTTTTGTGCAGTCTCGAACTGTTCTCTTGCATTGTTTTGCGCAGTCTCGAACTGTTCTCTTGCATTGTTTTGAGCAGTCTCGAACTGTTCTCTCGCATTGTTTTGCGCTGTCTCGAACTGTTCTTTGGCATTGTTTTGCGCTGTCTCGAACTGTTCTTTGGCACTGTTTTGTGCTGTTTCAAACTGTCTCTTTGATTGCTCTACATTCTCTATAGCTTTATTCGTTTGAATTTCAGCATTTTTCAATATTTTACATGCAGTGTCTAGTTGATGATTTGCTGTTTCAAGCATTATTTCATCATTAGTTTTGAAGTTGTTTTTTACTAGTTCAAACAACTCTTGTTCTAGTGCTATATTAGAACTAACCAAATCGAAAGTGTCAAAGCGAGTAAAAATCTCCATGCAATGATAAGGAAGCGCAGCTTGATTGTCCCTATTGCGAATCGTTAATCCGTCTTCAACCAACTCTAAGGAGTAATTATGGCCTTTACTTAAATATGTAAAGGAGTAACACCATTGTGATCGACCAGATACTTTAAGAATGCCAATAATACTAGCATCTGCAAAAGTACCTATAGCATATTCTTTCTCCTTTGAATATCTTCCTTCAGATATTGTAACAAGTCCAAGTCGTTCTAATTTTCTCAAAAAAAATAGAACAAATAGTGTCTGATTGTAGATTGAATTAAAACTATTAGGATTTTGTATAGTCGTATCTATACAAAGAATTGTAGGCGGTCTATTCTCTATTTCTTTTGAAAATGAGAATAGCCCTGTACCTTCAATTAATCCTTTTTGGCTTACAAATTGGCGTGTAGCGTGAAATTCGTTGGGAGTTTGAGCCCAATTACACAAATTTACTATGACGTCTTTCTCTAGTGTGCTAAATTTCATAAAAAATTGAGTATGTTTTATTGTTCTATCTTGTAAATATGTTTAACTTTATACTATTTGTTGACAGTTTTTTAAAATAATTACATAAGGCAAAGAGAAATACTTCATTAGATTCATCAACAACATTATATAAATATGTAATTATTTGAAATAAACATCAATGTAGTTCACCTGTTCCGCATTTAGTATGGAATATTGAGTGTAGCGACTGATACCAATAGACTCTAATTCATCATAGCCAAGGGCTTTGCCTTCATACATTTTGGCCACAGGAGTAAACTCATAACAGTCATTATCAGGAACAAACGGAGCCAACCAACAGTTTTTATCGTGACGTGCTACGCTTGTATTGGTCACTTCTAATTTGTACCTGATTTGATAATGTCCTTTACCAGACATGAAAAGATACACGATGTCACCAACATTGAGTTTTTTGTCAGATTTGCGCCAAAAGAGTTTCCCATATAAGGCTATACTTTTGGGATGATCAAGAAAATTTTCATTTCCTTTGAGCAAAACGTATTTGATGCTATTCATAATAATCTTTTGATCCTTTATGTTTTATATCTTTGAAAAATTTAGCCATAATTATAAACCCAGGATAGGCTCTGTCATTATCATAATAAACCATATCATCCTCCAATTCCCACACTGACATAAAATCAGGTGGTGTAATACTTTTCAAATCTACATACAAGCGAGTAAGCATCTCATATTCCTGTGAAATAAAAGTATCTCTAACATTTTCTTTCAGCCTTGTACCACTGTGTGACGTAATAAAATGCAGACCTAACCGGATTACACCTTTTGTTTTTTCTTCAAAGTGTTTAATCTCATCTTTGATATTGTCAAGTTGGATGATATTCATAGTGCGCCACCTTTGCAACAATCTCTCGTCGTTTGTTGAAGAGGTTTCAAAATTATCATAACTATGTTTGACCTCTATAACAAAACTATAGTCCTTATAGATACACCAGTAGTCTATTCGACCTTGCGAGTCCTCAATTTCCAAACCTTTCTTTCTGCTGTTACGTTTCATTGGATATTCTGCAAACGCAAGCCCCTTGCACAGAGAGTTAAGCACGGGCATAATCAATGTGTCCAACTGTCGCTCTCTAAAAAGGAATGGCGGTTCATAAATGTTGTATCTGGTGGAATTGAAGGATAAAGCATGTTTAGACATGCCTACGAAAAGTTTCTTTGTCAATTCATAGGCAACTCTATAGTATTCTTCATCTGAATCCTTAGCAGAGAACAAGAAGCTCTGCGAATCAATCTTTGAATGACGAAATTTCATACTCATCGTAAATCCATTATGTTTCAATCATCTGAATTCTGAGCAGATTAAAATAAGCTCATTTTTCAAGCATCAATTATTGCAGCTTTTGCAATAAAGACCCTGCAAAAATACAAATAAAAAGTCGAAAAACATGAATATCAACAATAAAAATGCAATTATATGAAAGAAAATTATGTCATTTTCCTTGTTTTTTACAGAAAAATCACTAAATTTGCACAATACGCAATAAAAATGGACGTATCTTTCATAATAAAATGGAGGATTTTCCGTTTATCTTATATCAAATAAAACCTCAGCAAAATGGCAAAGGAAAAAGACTTCAATCGGTTAAAAGTGGTTCTCGCTGAGAAAAAGAAGACCAACAAGTGGTTAGCAGAACAACTTGGGAAAGACCCTGCAACTATTAGCAAATGGTGCACGAACTCTGCACAGCCAGGGTTAGAAACACTCTATCAGATTGCGGAATGTTTGGAGGTTGATGTAAAAGACCTCCTCGTTTCTACAAAAGAAGAAAATATTATCATTTACAAGAAATGACATCCAAATGTACCAAACGAGCAAAGTTAAGCAATAAATCGCGCTCTGGCAACTGGCTGGAGTAAGATGGACTAACTTGGATATGGTATTTTGGCTTCAAAATTTTAATTTTGCAAACTATGGCAAGTTCAGAATCAAATATGGCTTCTCAAAACGAGATAGTTCTTGGTGAGAATGAAATGGTATGTTCCCTCACCAACAAGGTAGTAAAGGCTACTGATAAGGAAATGACATTGCAGTCGATGATTGCAATGATGACTGAAGAGTATGGGTTCGCTCCTGAAGACATGGAACGTGACTTTAAGGTCAAGTATGAAGATGCAAATGAGGATAAGTCAAAGACTCAGAAAGTTGATTTAGCAATCTTCAATGCTGGTCATGCTCACGATGCTGATGAACTCATTCGTTTCATTATCGTGGCTAAGGATGCTAAGGTGAAGCCCAATGACAAGAAGGCTGGTGTTGAAGCAACAACCGAAGGCATTCTTTGTTCTACCGATTGTGATTTTGCTTGCTGGACAAACGGTGAGGATCTTCAATATGTCTATTCCTATGAGGATGACTTTGGTCAGGTAACTTGCGAGGCTATTTCCGATTTCCCAGCTGAAGGACAGACTCTCGAAGACCTTGAAGCACAGGGTGAACGCGCCATGCCTCGTAAACCAGCCAACGAGTCTTTGGTAAAGACGTTTAAGCGTTGTCATGATTACATCTATGGCAACGAAGGTATGAAGAAGACAGCTTTCTGGGAACTCCTCAATCTTATTTTCTGTAAGCTCTACGATGAAAAACGTCGTTTCTCTGATGCAAAACAAGGTATCAGTTATCGTCGTCGTTTCTGGGTAGGTGTTAAGGAACAGAACACAGAGAAAGGACAAGCTGCTGTTGCAGAACGTATCAAAGGACTATTTGAGGACTTAAAGGAAAGCAATATATTCAAGGATGTGTTTGATGGCAATGAACAGATAATGCTTTCAAACCGTGGACTTGCTTTTGTTGCTGCAGAACTTGCCAAATACTCATTCCTCGATGCAACAGTAGATGTTAAGGGAACAGCATACGAGACTATTGTAAGTAATACATTAAAGCAGGAAGCTGGTCAATTCTTTACTCCTCGGAATATTATTAGATGCATGGTTGAGATGTTAGATCCAGATCAGAATTGTCGTGTGCTCGACCCTGCATGTGGTTCTGGAGGATTCCTCGTGATGGTGCTCGACCATGTACGTCGAAAAATAGCAAAGAACCTTTATCCTGACCTTGATGACGTGCGTCTTGAAGCAAGATACAACTCTCCAGAAGTTAATGATGCTGTTCGTGAGTATGCTGAAAAAATGATATTTGGTTTTGACTTCGACCCAGACTTGAAGAAAGCAGCACGAATGAATATGGTTATGGCAGGTGACGGTCATTCAAACATATATAATATCAATTCTTTGGACTACCCTTTTGGAAGCAAACCAGATGTTCCTCTTATTGCTAAAGCTGTAAATGAAAGTATAAAACATAGTGCAGACAAAGACTTTCATTTTGAAACAGCAGAGAATAACGCACAGGGTAAGTTCGATATGATTTTTACCAACCCACCATTTGGAGCAAAGGTAGAAGTTGACCAGGAGATAGCCGAAAGATATGAACTAAACAGCAAGGCTCCTGAAGTTTTATTTATTGAAGCTTGTTACAATTTCCTGAAGCCTGGTGGCAAGATGGCAATTGTACTTCCTGATGGTATTCTTGGCAACCCAAACACAGAAAGTGTACGTCTGTGGATCCTCCAGCGATTCAAACTGCTTGCAAGTGTTGATTTGCCTGTAGAAACATTCTTGCCACAAGTTGGAGTTCAAGCTTCATTGCTATTCTTACAAAAGAAGACCGACACAGAAAGGCTTATGTCTGTCGAGAATGAAGATTACGATGTATTCATGGCCATTGCAGAGCAAGTAGGAAAAGATCGTCGTGGCGTTCCTGTTTATGAAAAAGACAACGATGGTGCCGAGATTCTTTTTGAACATACTAAAAAGTGGCTCAGCATTGCAGAAAATGGACGAGAGATTGTAAAACAACGAAGAGAACGCATCAAGCATCTTGCAGACGACCTTCCAAAAATAGTTGAAGCGTATGCTAAATTTAAGAAGGATAATAGATGAAAAGCAGAATTGTAAATAGTAAGTACATCTTACAAGAGAAACGATTTGATGGCAGTTATCACAATGCCGATGTAAATGTGTATGATGCTGTGCTGAAAACACATTCAAGCCATTCATTGTCGTTTTATTGCTCAGAAATCTTTACTTCTGGCAGGAACAAACGTGAATATACAACAAAAGAATATGGATTCCCATTTCTCAGTAATTCAGACGCATCGACATCAAACCCTTTTTTAACATGTAAGTACAATTCAAAGAAATATGGTTTCGACGAAAAAAGCCAGTTAAAAGGTGGAATGATTCTAACTGGGCGTGTAGGAGCTATAGGTCAAACATCGTTCGTGCCCAGTTATTGGGAAAAATATAAAACGATGGGGTCTGATAACATTATAAGAATTGTAGTTAAACCAGAATATAAAAATGGTTTCCTTTATGCATATTTGGCTTCAAGAATTGGGAACTTATCTTTTTTAAAACTGCTTACTGGCGGTGTCCAACCATTCATAACAGATAATATGGTTGGCGGGCTTCTAATTCCCGATTTTCCAGATTCGTTTCAAAAAGAAGTAGATGACTTGATACAAGAATCTGCAAAACTAAGAGAAGAAGCATCGGATATGCTTACTGGGGCAGAAAAACTATTGAAAAAAGCCGCAAATCTACGAGATTTGACTACGGAAGATTACGACAATTTCGGTCCAAGAGGCGCAGAACGCGAAGTATCTTGTTTTGTAAGAAACCGTAAGGATATTACAACAACCACTATAAACGCCTTTAATCTTTCAGAAAGAATAAGAAAAACTAAGGCTTCAATGCCTTGTGCGACAAAACCGCTCAAAGAGGTATTATTGGGTGGTGACACTTTCTATACTGGTTCATTCCCACGTGTAGAAGTAAAGGAAGGTTATGGAATCATGCTCATCAACCAGAAAGATATCTTTGATACTATTATCAAAGGCAAATATATATCCAAACGAGGCGTGAAGACTGACAATATGGTTGAATATGGAGAAGTTCTTGTGGCAGGTGTAGGTACTTTAGGAGAGAATGAAACCTTTTGCAGAACCATCTTTGCGAATGAAGATTTGGTTGGCCAGCTTGTTTCTGGAGAGTTTATAAGGATGAAGGCTAGCAATGAAGTTCCATCAGGTTATCTATATGCATGGCTTGCATCTGACTATGGTTTTAGGTTTTTTAGGAACATTCAAGCAGGAACAAAACTTTGTCGTCCTATTCCTCGATTGGTGTTGGAGATACCTGTGCCTATTATTGATTCAGACAAGATGAACGATATTGATAAATTGGTTAAGGAAGCACACACAAAACGCTACGAAGCCAATAACTATGAACGCAAAGCCATCCGTATGGTAGAGCAAGAAATCGAAAAGTGGAATAAATAATTAATATCACTTTTATGTCACAGTTAAGGAAAGAAAACATAGAATGTCCACACTGCCACCAAGAAGGCGAGTTTGACCTTTGGACATCGGTCAATGTGGACTTAGACCCAGAGCTCAGAGAAAAGATATTCTCTGACGAGTTGTTTATGTACCGCTGCCCTCACTGTGGTAAGGTGACAGGCATACCAGCTGGAACTCTTTATCATGATATGACACATGGGTTCATGATATTCTTCGACTTCTTTAAGCCTGAGGATTATGATTATGCACCAATGGAGATTCCAGAAGGTATTGGCTTGCAGAAAGAATACTTGTTCCGAGCTGTCTTCGGTTTACAACGATTCAAAGAGAAGATAGTTATACTGGAACACGGTCTGAACGATGTTGTCATTGAGCACCAGAAGTATATGATCAGTCATGTTATAATGCCTGAGATTGCAGAGAAAGGCTATGAGCTATTCTTTGCAAAGACTGAAGAGCCTAACGAAGAGTTTCCGTATGGTACAATCTATTTCTTCTATGATGATGAGGAGAAGGAACAGACCATGCAGATTCGCTTTGCCATGGATAATTACTATGAGCATAAACTTGCCTGTGAACTCGATCCACGCATGAAAGCAGATGGCTGCATGTGTGTGGATGCAGAGTGGATGGCAAAACAAATGAAGGAGGAATAGCTATGGCAAGAACAGAATACGATTACGACAGCAATGGGCTTGCCAGAGTTTATGAAAACACCCAATGGTTCCTGTTAGACAGAAATGGCAATCAAGTTGGTGAAAGATACTCTTACATTGAAGAATGGGGAGAAGGATTCTATAAGGCAGAACAAGGGATAAAGAAGAATATTCTTCGTCCTGATGGCAGCATTGTCCTAAAGGAATGGCACAATGATGTGTTTAAGGTTCAGAAAGGATTTTTCCTATTCAGCAACACCATTCGCAAGTCAAAGACAAACCCCAAGACAAGATACACCTATGGTGTAGCTCATGTCAATGGTGATGTCATATTTCCCATGATATTTGACAGAGCACATTGGCTGGAGAAAGGTGATGGTATCTATGCAGAAATAGGTACACAACCTTATATCATTACTCTCGATGGCAGCATCTATGATCCTGCTCGTGGTCATCTACCAAAGAAGGTAAGCATAGACTATAAGGATATTTTTGAGAAGTTTGCCAATTGGACGCTCCCAGGATTACAATTTTTCTATAGAGACACAGATGCACCAGTGATAGTGGACACAACCTATCATGTAGGTGATGTACTTCGTGCTGGATTCTTCATCGATGTTACCACAAAATTACAAAAGCCAGCTCATAAGACACGTTTCCTTATTGCCAGTGGGCACACAGCTATGATGTGTGAGATACCAGAACTATGTCAACAAAATCCTAAAGTAAAAGAATGGAATCTCTGCACTCTTCACTTTAATAGCTACTTCAAGGTAATGGATGTCTATGAGAAAGAAGGTGTAACACAGGTATTTCTACTTCATATTCCTGGAGCTGCCGCATTCTTCCTTGGACATGACGAGACAGCCATTAACTTTATGAATGAAGCAACTGGTCAGGAAACCACTCTCATTGAGATGGCACGTAAGAGTCTTGATGAGAAAATGCGAATGGATGTTCATCCTCGCTCTCTTGACAAGGAACTCATAGAAAGAATGCACCACCCTATTGGCTTAGACGAGGAGTTTTATCCTGTTGATCCAAATAAGCAAGATGAACCAACAGAAGGAGATATTGCCAATCTCAGCAGTATGATCCATAAGTTGGCAAATGATGCGGACTTAAAGGATTTCATCAAAGTCGAAGACAATTTCCCATATAGAGGAGTAAATGGTAGGGTCTGCGAAGGATGTATCTATGCCAATGGCATACAAGGCAAAGGAGAAGGATGTGGAAGACTCTTTATCAAGAGCTTCCGTGAGCGTTATCTGAAAGGTAGATGTGAATACAGAAAGACAGACATCGCCAAACCATCCTTCTTTGAAGAAATGGATCAGTACCATAAGAAGATTGAAAAAGAAAAAGTCGAAAAGGCTTGCGATACCTACGCTCTCAATAAACTTAAAAAGTTTGTTGCAGAGAGACTTGATGGCGACATCAAAAAGCTTAAAGACTTTGACTTTTATACTTTGAGGGAAGATACGGAGTTTGGTGACGAGCGTGTAAGCGTTGTCGGCCTTGAAAGCATTCTTGTGAAGTCAATTCTCACACTTGCTTTTGCAGATACTTATCCTGATTTCACTTATGAAAGCATGGATAAGCACAAATATAAGCCAGACACCATCAACATCACAAGCACCATCTTTGGTATTAACTTTGAGGACTACTATAAAGCTCTGGAAACATACGATGCTCCAGCAGAATTGCGTGAAAGAGTTGTCAGATTTGGCAAGAAAGTTCACACGATTGGTAACATTATGGTTCTTCCATCTGGTTTGACCCTAATGCGTAATACCAAGCCTCTCGGACGAGGTTATTGCGACGTGTTCCTTGCAGAGTTCTATAAGATGATGATTAGTGCTAAGAAGTGCAACATGAAGATGTTTGATGCACTCAATCTGAAAAAGAAAGAAGTTGCAGCATTCCGCACAGAAGAGAACTTCAATCATATTGTTCATGAATTAATGCTTGAAGACTTCCTCGATGAAGAAGGAAAGCCAAAGCAGGTGTTCCAAGGTCTCTTTAGCTGGGAACCAGGAATCTCTCGTGACACATTTATTAAAGCAGCCAACGAGTTCCTTGATTTTTGCGAGCCGTTTGTTGACAAGCGAGCAGACAGGATTATAGACAAGTTGGAGATAGTATTATCGAATAATCATTAAACATGTATAATATATGGCACAAATAAGAAAACCCATACACGACGATGGTCCTGTAAATGCTGGAGAACAGCGTTTGTTGGACTA
>UMDF01058135.1_pt1 | contig 11019 bp, 5 predicted proteins | sample 1964421 | NCBI WGS metagenome assembly UMDF01 (sample SAMEA4835987, study PRJEB28245) | human gut metagenome | biome: gut microbiome; material: fecal sample | place: Denmark | collected 2008
TGGACAGAATGAAGGAGTGAGAATAAGGATTAGGGGGTTAAGGATTAAGGATTAAAGGATTAGGGATTACTTGTGCAGTTCATCACTAATCACTAATCATTAATAACTAATCCTTAACCCCTAATCCCTAATCCTTACCCCCTAATCCTTAATCCTTAATCCTTAATCACGTGTTTATAGAACAACCTCCTGAGTTTTTTCGCAAACTATATCCCGGTGCAGTCTGGAGGATGGACCCCAATGAAAAAGCCGTTTATCTGACTTTCGACGATGGCCCTATCCCCGAAGTAACTCCCTGGGTGCTCGACCTGCTGGATAAGCACAACATCAAAGCCACCTTCTTCATGGTAGGTGACAACATACGGAAGCATCCGGACGAATTCCGGATGGTCGTTGAGCGTGGGCACCGCATCGGTAACCACACCTTCAACCATATCCGTGGATTTGAATACACGGCCAAGAATTATCTGGGAAATACCGAACAGGCGAAGATTTTCATGGAAATGGGTGGGGACATCAATTGCAATGTGGAGAAGGTTCTCTACCCTCTCTTGTTCCGCCCTCCCCACGGCCATATGTTCGCCAACCAGTATCTCACGCTGAAACGAACCTACAAGATTGTGATGTGGGACCTCGTGACCCGCGACTACAGCAAGAAGCTGCGCGGTCCGCAAGTGCTTGCCAACGTGATGCGCTACGCCCGCAACGGCTCCATCATCACCTTCCACGATTCCCTGAAATCCTGGTGCAACGGAAACCTGCAATATGCATTGCCGCGCGCCATTGACTTTCTGAAGGAGGAGGGGTATGAATTCAAGGTGCTGTAGCCGAAAAACAATGAAACAATAAACCAAAAGAAGCCGATACTCTTTGCACAGCCCTAACCAAACTGATGCACAAGAGTATCGGCTTTCTTTTTCCAAATACTTGTCAAAGCGGTGTAATCAGATTGACAATCCGTCAATTGACACTTCCGCCATAATCTTTATTGTCATCTTCCCAAGGATTGATTCCTGCATCCATTCCGCTCTCCTTTTTAGCTTTTACCGTAACTGTACATGTGGCCTGCTTGCCACCGGCGGCGGCGGTAATAGTAGCACTGCCTTCCTTAACGGCGGTTACGACACCCGAAGAGGAAACAGTAGCGACGGCACTGTTTGAACTGCTCCAGGAAACGGTCTTGTCCGTGGCATCAGACGGCTGAACGGTAGCGGTCAATGTAGCGCTCTTGCCCACTTCAAGGCTAAGGGAAGTTTGGGAAAGAGTGATACCCGTCACCGCAACAACACCTTTCTTAACGGTTACAGTACATTTGGCCTGCTTGCCACCGGCGGCGGCGGTAATAGTAGCACTGCCTTCCTTCACAGCGGTAACTACGCCGGAAGAGGAGACGGTAGCAACGGCACTGTTAGAGCTGCCCCAAGTCACCGTCTTGTCCGTGGCATCAGACGGCTGGACGGTAGCGGTCAATGTAGCGCTCTTGCCCTCTTCAAGTGTCAAGCTCTCTTCCGACAAAGAAACAGATTCCACACTGACGACATCCGTCTTTACCGTGACAATGCATTTGGCCTTCTTGCCTCCTGCCATCGCCGTAATTTCAGCTTCACCATCGGCTATAGCCATTACCGTACCACTTGCCGAAACCGTGGCTACAGAAGTCTTCGAACTACTCCATTTCACCGTCTTGTCCGTCGCATTGGACGGAACCACCTGCGCTTTCAAGGTCTGCTGCTCACCCACCTTCATCGTCAGAGCCTGCTGTGACAAGGTAACTCCTTCCACAGCGATGAGTTCAGGCTCATTCTTGCCGTCTCCCCCTCCGCCACATGCAAACAATACAATCAGCAACAAAGAAAGCCCTGCAAAAAATCTAACTATATTTTTCATTGATTGTCTATTACAATTATACTTGCAAGTTTCTATGCTCGTTAATCCCAATTGTCAATGCCTCCGCCAATCTCGATGGCCACCTGTTCGGGACTCTGCGACAGCGTGACGGTTATCGTGCTCTGATACCCTTGCTTCAACGAAATAACCCCTTCGAGCATATACGACACATTGGAAGTGCATACCTCCACCAACGGACGGCGCGACGCAATGCGCTGCGGCACCACGCATGCCACAAATTCCGTGTTACTCACCTTGCAGCACTTCACGGACTTCACCGCTGCGTATGGACTTACCTCCGCACTTCCGCTCTGCAAATCAATCAAAGCCGTAGGAACCATGTTATGGATATATACTTCGCAGTTAGCAGGAATATCACCCGCATAGTCCGTACTCTTTGCCAGCACCACCTTTACCTTGCTCATGCAATGGCCGAACTTCAGTGCCACCGGATTGGCAGATGCCGCCACTCCCGTTGCCGAAGCCCAAAGGAAGTCGCTCGCCTCATACCCCGAAAGCCCTTCGGAAACGGAAGCCGACTGGTCTGTATTGACAGTAAACGGATAGTTCTCCGTATCACTGATGCCTGCGGCATACGGATAATAGGCGTAAATATTGTGCTTGCCCTCGTTCCAGTAACACTTGCGTGCCGAAGTCCATGCAGAGCCGTTATGGGTGAACAATTCGTTGTTCAGCTCGTTTCCTCCCATTTGCAGGTCGGTGCCCTCAGCCGTCATATATACCCCAATCTTGTCCTGCGCCTCGAAGTTGGTATCCGTCACACGGGTGGAGGGATGCAAAAGTTCCAGTTCGATTTCCTGTTTATTGATGTCCTCCATCACCTCATTCTCGTTGCTGCATGAAGCGGCCAGTAATACGATGGCAGAAGCCATCCAAATGCGATACATTGCTTTCATATTTCTTGTCCTTTATTTGTTTTTCAATTTAGGTTTATTAGGGATGTACTTCCCCTTTACAAGGATGGGGGCATGGCATTCGCCCCTGTTTTCGTCGGGAATTGCCGTCCTTGTCCGGCTGCCCGTGCTTCCCCATGCATTCGTGTCATTGTTGTAGAACTCTTCCATGCTGAACGGTTCTTCTGCCAATTGCATGATGCGTTCGGTGATAGTCTGACGGCTGATGGTGTTGTAGTAAGGAACACCCGTATTCATGCAGCTGCTTGCCTCCGACCGATAGACACTGCGCGTATATTCAAACGCTCCCTCAAAGATGTCCACATAGTCGCTGTAGCGGGGGTCGAAGATGAAGTGCGCCCAAGGCACTTCCGCCATCTTGCCTGTGGTGGCGATGTTGCGATACCAACCCCGTTCGTGCCCGTTCTCAATGGCACCAATGACACTGGACGGTGCATATCTATTATAGATGACTGCCTCGTTGCCCAGTTTGCCGAAGCCGTAGCCTCCCGCTTCACGCTGAACCACGCCGCGCGTGTCTTCCGGATAGGCTTGCAGGCTGCGCGGACAGATGGCAATGGCCCGGTTGTCCTCGTAGAGATAGGTCACTCCGCCATACTCTTCCGTATTCGGAATGAGGATAACCAACAGCCGGTTCAGGTCATTCTCCTTGAAAGGTGTGTCGGTCAGTGTCTGCGTGATGTAGGGGAATATCTGCTGGTCGTCCGGCATCAGTCTCGGTCCCGGACCGCCACACAGCTTGCTACCTGCGTAGATGGTACCGAAACGGGTATTCCGGTAGGTATTCACCGTGTTGATGCCCGTTTCCTGCGAGAGGGGAATGCCGGCATACACATTGAAGTAGTCGCGGAAGCGGTCGTAGGGCGGCAGACCGAAGAAGTATTCCATCTCTTCGCGTACCAAGTCCATATACTTGCCCGATGCCAATGCCTCCGCATCATAGCCGTCGCCCAAGAAAAGGATGTCGACGCCTCTTCCCTTGGTATGCTTCTGCAAGGATACCAGTTGGTCTTCGGCATATTCATAGTTCTGCTGGTTCACGGCACAATAGGTAGTGAAGGGGGTGCCTGTCAAGGTAAACACCACGCTGTCCTTCCGGGCTTCTCCACCCTGTGCCAATGCATTGATGCGCAGGCGAATGCTTGTCTTGCCCGTGCCCGATGCCGGAGTCACTTCACACCAACCAGGCAGGTGGCTGACAGTCCAAGGACCGTCGGCATTCAGAATCAGGGTTTCTTCGTGCATCGTGTTGATGGCACACGCTGTAGCAGGACGGCACACAAAATTACTGTAGGCCGTAATACGCTTGAATTCCTTCCAACCTTCCGCCATTTTATAGGCCGATACTGCTTCGGCAGGCACTTCTATGCTGAAATTGTCCTTGGGAACTCCATCGAAAGCTCCCTCTTCCACTACGGGAGGAGTGACGGCATCGCATACCAGCGTATTCATGTTATAACAGTTGCGGAAGGCACCGTTGGCTATGAAAACCACATCCTTGTGCAGATGTACGCCATCCAGCAGGGAGCAGCCCATAAAGGTTTCTTCCGGAATCACCACGATTCTTTCGGGAATGGCGATGACACCTTCCAGACGGTTGCAATCAGCAAACACTCCTTTTTCCAACAACCTCAGTCCTTCCGGCAAGACTACCGAAGAGATGGTGGTTCCCCTGAAACAATCATGTTTTAATTCCTTAATTGAAGAAGGTAGTAACAGTTCACCTTGCAACGGATTTCCTGTGAACATACCTGCTTCAATCGTTTCCATTCCTTCCGGAAATTCCACATGATTAAACAGACAACCACTAAATATGCCCCAAGGTCCTGTTGACATCTCAATTCCCTGCGGAATCACCAAATCATTAGTAAATGTTGTAGCAAAAAAGGCACCATCACCGATGAACTTAAGGCTTGACGGCAATACAAGCGAACCTGAGAATTTTGTGCCACGGCAGAAGGCTTCCTCTCCAATATATTCAAGTCCTTCGGGAAGCTTCAATTCTCCTTCAATCTTTGTATCTTTAAATGCCCCTGGCTCTATTCGTTTCAATGTAGAAGGCAATTTAACTTCCGCATAAAAGGGACAATCCCAAAAAGCATAATCACCGATAAATGTTACTCCCTCCGGAATTTCCAATGTCCCTGTCAAATTAGCCTCAATAAAAGCAGAACCGGCAATTCCTTTCAAATAGGCCGGCAAAATAAGACGTGTCAACGGACTTCCCTGTTCGTCGACTGAAGAGCCAAATCCGTTAATGACATCATCGTTCTCATCATTCTCATCATCAATGCGCACTTCATATAAATTCAAGTATGTCAGGGTCGGCATGGAATGCCCCATAAAATAGAGGTCATCATGGTCCACCTTTCCAGTCACCTTCAGGCTGGAGACAGCCTTGGCATTCAACTTCTGTTTCTTCAGGCACTGCTCAAAGGTGCCCGGAGTCTCCACATCCACCACGATATACTCACGTATCAAACCGTCGTGAAAGTCCGGGTCGTCCACCCATGCCGTTACAGCCTCGTCCTTGAGGGTAAAGACGTAGTTACCACTTCCTTCGCGCTTATCCACCTTGATGGTGAAAGTGTGCATCTTTCCACTGGTATAGGCCATTTCCGCATCTTTGGCCAGTTGGTAATTCATCCCGTCCACCGTAATGCCTATCAACGGCTTCTTGCTTGCCACCGTTTGCGGAACCACTACGGCACGATATTCCTCTTTATAGGATAAAGGCACAATGGAAGCCGTTTCGCTACCGCTTGCTGTCACGCTGCCCTTTTCCAAATCGACCGTTGCCTTGAGCACCGTGTTGTCCACCCACACCTGCTTGACGGCTTTTGCCCACTCGCCCTCGGCAAATCCGGTGCCTTGCTCCAGACGCACGGTGACGCCTGCCATCAAGTGATGGTACATCAGGCGGATGGTCTCCTTGGTGGGAGCCACCTGCTTGTTCTTGCTCCACAATAGGTCACTTGCTTCGTATCCACCCTTGGCCACGTCGGTGGCAGAGGTCTCCTGATGGGGCTGCACACTGAATTCGTATTGATTGACAGAAGCTAACTGACCGTCAAAAGGATAATATCCCACCACATCTACAGGCGTATGGTCATCCTTCCAATAGACGGTGGTGGTTCCTTCCCAACGGTTGTCCGCTTCGCGGTAGGTATAGAGCATGTTGTTGACACGGTTGCCGGTCAGCCCCAAGGGCTGCGGCGTGCCGTCCACATAGTCGGTGATGAAGATGCCCATACGGTCTTCATCGGTGAATCCGGCATCGGTCACACGGGTTGTCGTCTGGTAGTCGGCAGCAAGGTTTATGGGTACGCCCGCACCCGTCTCCACGGGATAATCCCGTTCTGTGCAGCCGCCCGCCACCACAGCCATCCAAGCGGCAAGCGGCATTATCAAATTTCTGTGTTTCATTTCTTTCTTGTATGCAGGTTAGGACTTCTGTTTATTATCACCGGATGCGCCCCGTGCAGGGCACCTTGAGCCGCTTCCTCCATTTGGCTACGGGTAGAGAGGCCGGGAGCCGTAAAGTCCCTTCCCCATTCGCGGCTGTCGTTTGCCACAAACTCCTCGTAATCGAATTTCTCGCCCGCCAGCCGCTTGATGCGTTCCACTACCAACTGGCGGCTCCAAGTACTAAAGTAGGGCACATTGTTGTTCATCACACTGTTGTGCTCCGAACGATACACACCGTTGCTATGATAGAAACCACCGTCGTAGATGTCCACAATGTCGTTGTAGCGGCTGTCGTATATCAAGTGCTTCCAAGGTACATCGTTGTAACGTCCTTTGAGAGAAACATTTTTTCCCCATCCCATATTCTGTTCTTGAAGCAATTCACTCGCGTGGGCACAACAAACGCAAAGGCAGGTCTGTATCCACGCCCGGTGGTAAACGTATTCATCCGTCAACTTGCCGAAACCGTGACCGCACGCCTCGTGCTGCACCAGTCCACGCGCATCGTTGGGATATTCCATTTCACTTTTGGGACAGATGGCAAGTGCCGAACCGTCGGAATACATGTAGGTGACACCATCGTACACGCCGCAGTTGGGCACCAAGATAACCAATGCCTTGTTCAGTGTCTGTGCCGTCACCGGAGAGTGTTCCACGGCATATTGCATGGTGTAGTCGGCTTCGCAATGGATGCGGCTATTGTGGGTAAAATTGCCGTACTCCGTCTTGAACTTGGTATCGCGCAGGGTATTCAACGAACCGATGCCGCTTTCGTAGGACATGGCCCAGGCGGTATATACGTTGAAGTAGTCGCGGTAGGTGGTATAAGGCTCCACGCCGAAGAAGTGTTCCATGGTCTCCTGCATGGCAGACAGGCAAGTGCCGTTGGCAATATCACCGGCATCGTAGCCGTCGCCCAACAGCACAACGTCTATGCCCTTGCCCCGCTTGGCGGTCTGCAAGGTGTAAGAAGCATCTTCCTTGTATTCGGAATCGTACTGGCGGATGTAGTAGCAGGCAGTGAATTCCTTGCCATCCAAGGCAAACACAATGCTGTCGTAGCGTGTTCCGGCTCCATCGGGCAGGTCGTCGATGGTGATGGAGAGCTGTGTCTTCTTATTACCGCTCATTGCCGAGACATTGCACCATGCGGGTTTCTGCTTTACTATCCAGGCCCCGTCGGCATTGAGCACCACATCGCGTTTACTGCCCTTGTTCAGCAGATTGGCAAACTGTGGACGGCAGACAAAGCCGCTGTAGGGAGAGATGCGCTTGAACTCCCTCCAACCCTCGGCGTTGCGGTAAGCCTCCACGGAACCGGCGGGCACCTCGATGGTAAAGTTGTTTTTGGGCAGGTCACCGAACACATCGCCTACCAGCGTGGGCGGTATCTTGGCATCGCAACGCAAGAGGTTCAGGGCGTAGCAACCGCCAAAGACAGCCGAAGTCCAGCTACCTTGGTTATCACCACCTATCGACTCCAATCCTTCCGGCAGAAGAATGGCGGTCAAACGAGAACATCCGTCGAAAGCACCTGCACGTATCTGTTTCACAGTAGAAGGTACACGCAAAGTATCTATTAATTTATTGCAACCACCAAATAGGTTGACAGACACTTCCGTAATGCCTTCCGGCAGATATGCGTGTGAAAACTGAGTGCCACAGAATGCCTCACGACCGATTTTCTTCACTGTCTTCGGCACATAAAGTTCGCCTCGCATAGGCAAGTTTCCTCCTAAATGAGAGCCTCCAAAGGCAAAGTCACCGATAATTTCAAGTCCTTCGGGCAGAACGAGGCTGGAGCAACCGATACCCGCCATTCCTTCTATCTGTTTCACCCCTGCCGGAATCACCAGCGGACCGGTCAAGTTCTTCAGTCCGGCAAAAGCCCCGTTACCCAGCACCTCCAGTCCCGAGGGCAGGTTCAGCTGGCCGTGGAGGTAGAGGCATTCTTCAAAAGCTTCCTCTCCTATCTCTTTCAGACTCTCCGGCAACACCAATTCGCAATTGAACTTTTGGTTACGGAAAGCCGTTCCACCGATATACTCCAAAGTGGTAGGCAATGACAAGGAGGTGAGATACATGTGGGCACCTTCATAGGCATCCCAGTTGTTGAAAGCAGACCCGCCGATATGGGTCACCCCTTCGGGAATGTCCAATGCTCCACAAAGTCCTGCTCCCCGAAAGGCATATTCACCGATTTTCTTCATTTCCTTGGGAAATACGATATATTTCAGCTTTTGGCAGCAATAGAAAGCATAGTTCGGCAGCACATCATCCTCCCGCACATCACTACCTTGTTTAAACTCAGCATCTCTCAACTTCACTTCCTGCAGGTTCAATGCCTCGAGATTGGGCACCAGTTCCTTCAGGTCGGCAAAGTCCTGCGGATTCATCTCTCCAATGATTTTCAGGTTTTCCAGTTGGTTCAAGTCGCAGCCCGATGTCTGCAGCACAGCTTTCAGTCCGCCTTTCTGCGGCGACTGCACCACCACATATTCGCGTGCCGTTCCGCTGTGCGAGGTTCCATCGTCTTCCCATGCCTTCACCGACTCGTCTATCAGCTTGAACTCATAGTCGCCCTCGGGCAAACGCTTCACCACCTCGATGGTAAAGGTATGCAGCTTGCGACTGAGAAAATCCATTTCGCTTTCGCGCTTGAAAGAGTAGGAAACACCGTCCACGGTGACGGTGAGCAAGGTTACGCCTGCCGCCACCGTTTGCGGAGCTACCACCGCGCGGAAAGCACCGTCGGGCTTTGTCACAGGGACGATGGAAATCCGTTCTCCACCGCCTGTTTTCACGCTACCCGTATGCAGGTCTATCGTGGCATCGGGAATCATTCCCTCTATAATCACGCTTTTATCCAAGCCTGCCCAAGTGCCGGTTTCAAACCCGAGTCCGGGCACCAGGTTGACTTCCACACCCGCCATCAGATGGTAGTGGTTCAGCCGGATAATCTCCCCGGGCATCACCTTCGTTGCCTTTGCCCAGAGGAAATCGCTTGCCTCGTAGTTGCTCATTGCGGCATTCTCCTCTTGCCGGTCCTGCCGGGCAGAGAGGCTGACCGCCATTGCCTGCGGATTCTCCACCACATCGCGGAAGGGATAATAGGAGTAGGCATCCACCGCTGTCCGGTCGTCTGTCCAGTAAATGGTAGCCGTTCCCTTCCAGGAGTTTGAGGCAGCGTTGTAGGTATGCCTCATGTTGTTGGCATGGTTGCCTTGCGGCAACAATTGACTGGGTTCGTCGTTCACGTAGTCCACCACGTAGAGTCCCACGGCATCGCCGTCGGCAAAGCCACTGTCGCTTGCACGCGTGGTTGCGGCGGAGCGTTGCTCTATCGTGCCGCTGATTTTCACTTCACATTCCCTGTTTTCGCCTCCTGCACCCGACAGGCTGTCTTCCCGGCATGCCTGCAAAAGCGTCAAAGCCAAAAGAGAGAGAACAATGGTTCTGATATTTTTCATCGTTTCTGTTTTATTCTTCGTTTCTCATTCTGTCCGTTCTCAATTCTCTGGTTTTCCCTCGCGGCTGTCCTTCTCCACAAACTTCTCGAAGCTGAACTCCTCACCTGCCAAGGAGAGGATGCGGCGCACGATGGCTTCGCGGCTGATGGTATTATAATAAGGTATATAAGTACCCATGCAGCTCTTTATCTCGGAGCGGAACACACCTCGCTGATGGTTGTAACCGCCTTCGTAAACATCTACCATGTCGCTGTAACGGGGGTCAAAAATCAGGTGTTTCCACGGAACGGAATTGACACTGCCCGCCAACGAAAGATTGGCGAACCCACCCCTTGACTTTGCCTCGTTGAAGGCACCTAAAGCATTGCAACCGGGGCAGGTGCATCCGCGTATGAAGTCGAAATGACTGACAGCTTCTGTACCCAAGTCACCGAAGTTGGCCCCACCTAACTCATGCTGAACCAGTCCGCGCTGGTCGTAGGGGTAGCTGTCGTTGCTTTGGCAACAAAGGGTGATGTTGCAGCCACTCCAGTCGCGCACGGTGGTGCTGAGAAAGGCCGAGTGATTGGCAAGCACCAAGACAGTCAGCCTTCCAAAGTCGGCTGCACGGGAAGAGACTCTCTGCGCATAGTTCTTCACCTGCTCAATGTCAGCATGAAATCCGAATTCGTCTAAGCGAGTATTGAATTTGTTGGATTGTATCAAGGTGCCAGCCATCTGTATGCCGCTTTCGGGCGACACTGCTACAGAAGTGAACACCGTGAAATAGTTGCGGTAGGTGCGGTAAGGCTCAATGTTGAAGAAGTGTTCCATCTGCTGCTTCATCTGCTCCAGATAGGTACCATCGGCAATGGAAGCTGCCGAGAAGCCATCGCCCACGATGAAGAGCGGTATCTCCCGTCCACCGGCCGTAGCTTCTTGCAATACAATCTCCTTGTCTTCGGCATGTTCATAATCGTATTGGGCAACGGTGGTGTAGGTGGTGTAGTCGCTCCCTTTCAGGCGGAAGACGATGCGCCCCTCGCGGTTGCCGCTGCCCTGCGTCATAGGAGAAACGGTGACGGTGACTTCCTCACGCTTATCTTTTCCTCCCTTCATGGGACTTACTGTACACCAGTCCGGACATTCCGTCACTTCCCATTCTCCTTCGCTACGCACTACGCCTATGCGGGTCATGCCTGCGTGCAAGCAATTTATCTCCGGGATATTGAAAGCCAGCTCTTTGTGTGGAGTGATATTGAGGAACTGATTCCAAACTG
>UMDF01043309.1_pt1 | contig 10816 bp, 12 predicted proteins | sample 1964421 | NCBI WGS metagenome assembly UMDF01 (sample SAMEA4835987, study PRJEB28245) | human gut metagenome | biome: gut microbiome; material: fecal sample | place: Denmark | collected 2008
GTAAAAGTTAATCCCCCAAGATTTACAACTGTGCCTCGAAATATCCGGTGCACAAGCAACTTTCGGGTTTCAGCCTTCTCAGATTTACATCACAAGAATAAGAAACTGAGCAGCAATGAATGGATAGATCGCCCCCTGGATAAGGGTAAGACCTGAAGAAGATATAGGCAGAATCCATAATATCCCATACTTTTTATCACGGAGGTTTTATGATAAGGATTTGGGAATTATACATCAAGCTTCTCCACATTACACATAGAACATCAAGGGAAAAAGTACCCACATCCGGAGAGTAAAAGCCACACTTCCGACACTGTATGCAACGGGATTGCCCCCCTTAAATGCAGTATTTGTACGAAGAAGGTGAAGAATAAGCCCTAAATCGGTGTTAATAGATATTAGGGTAAAAAAGCATCGTTAAGTTCTTACTATCAGAAATTAAATCTGTAAATGAAAAGAAAAAGTAGTGCTGTCAATTACATCTTTATTTAAAATTGGATGCGGGCTACAACTGCATGTGTAAAATAGGATACTCTTTACCTTCTCCGTCCAAATCGGACCTTTTGTATACGTTAAAGCCTATATATTTATAAAAACCGACAGCTTGAATATTCTGCTCGTTCACATCGACTTTCGTTACCTGCAAATGATTTATGGCATAAGTAACCAGTTTTTTCCCAATTCCTATGCTTCGATAATTATTGTCAATAAACAACATTTCAAGATTTCCTTCTGCAATTCCCATAAATCCGATTAAGATTCCCTCCTGTTCAAATCCGAATAGAGTGACATACTGAAAATATACCGGAAGCTGTTCCTTATAGTATAGAAAATCTTCCTCTTTAAGAAAATCATGTGTACTCAATACTGCACTTTCCCAAATTTCTATCAAACGTGGATAATCCGTAACTTTAATTTTTCTAATCATAATTGTAATTGCTATTTAAAGCCGCAAAGTTCGGAACTTATACATTCAATGCACTGAACCCAGGTTAAAAAATACGTTTACGGATTCTGCTTAGTGCTTGCGGCGTGATACCCAAATAAGAAGCTATATCTTTGAGTGGTATATAGTTTAATGTAATGCCATATTCCTCAATCATCTGTAGATAATACTGTTCAGGAGAATATTTAATCAAGTCGATATTTCTTTTCAAGAGTTTATTCAGTAGTATAGCATTCAAATCTTCAAATACAGTTTTCACCTTAGGAATAGCAGTATACAGTTCATCTACTCGCTTCTTCTCTATTCGATAAATAACGCTATCTACAATTGTCTGCACATTAAATGCAGATTTTGTTTGTAAGGTAAAAGATATGTTCGACATTGAAAACGTACCTTCTTTGCAAAACCAAAAAATCTGCTCTTCCCCTTTATGATTCAAAAGCCAACAACGTAACATCCCATCATAAACGAAATAACTATATCTTTCTATTTCTCCTTCCTTAATCAAAAATGTATCTTTACTAATCAATATCCGCTCAAAATATCGGTCAAATAACTTAGATTCCTCCAAATTAAAAGTATTGATGCTAAAATTAAATTCTTTAAGCAGTTTTTCTAAAAGCATAATATTCACTGACTATAGTTTTCATAAGTTTTGACAGCCGTTTTTTTATTCCACAATACCAAAATGAACCAGAGCATTCCGGATACCATGCTCATCCACCGTCTCCGTTATATAATCGGCAACGCTTTTCACAGCCTCGGAAGCTCCTCCCATAGCTATTCCCATCCCGGCTGCACGAATCATGGAAATATCATTCCCGCCATCACCAAAAGCGATGGTTCCTGAAACATCAAATCCATAATAGGAAGCAAACTCATTGATACCCATAGCCTTGTTTACTCCCGCCACATTGACATCCGCAAAGAAAGGGTTCCATCTGGAAACAGAAAGTCCGGGAAGTTGTGCCATAACTTCTTTTTCCATTTCTTCATCACAATATATGCATAACTGACAGCATCCGCCTCCCATAAATTCCTTTTCAATGTCTGCCACCGGCGGTGTAGGGTGGTTGACCAGCCTGGCCAATTCGACGACGGTCGGATTGAGTTCGTTGACAAAAATACCTTTATTCGTTTCGATAGCCAGAGCAAACCCATAATGTTGAGCCAATACCAGTACCCTCTGAAAATCCTTTTCAGGAATCTGTTTACGAGATATAGGAGTGCCATCTCTCAGTACACAATCGGACCCATTCAAAGCTATCACTGCATCGTATGGAATCTCTTCAAGTTCGTGAAGATCGGTAAACGCCCTCCCAGTTGCTATTATGATTTTTATATCGGATTCATGAACTTGCTGCAACGCTTCGATAGCCGACTGCGGAACGCGGTGAGTGTCGAAACTCACCAATGTTCCGTCTACATCTAAAAATATAGCTTTGGTCTCCATTATAAAATATTTTGGTCTAATAAATTCATTCTATCTGCATCATCTCAATTTTGTGAATATCTATATTCATTCGGTGCAACTCCCGTTGCTTTCTTAAACACCAGACTGAAATATTGCACACTCGGATAGCCCAGCCGACGCGCTACGGCAGCAGGTGTATTACCACCTTCCGATAACATTTTCTTGGCCGTGTACAAGCATTTGAACTGGAAGTATTCAGCCAATGTCTTACCCGTCTCAAACCTCAGCAAATCATCAAAGTAAGCCGTCGAAAGATTCAGTCTTTCGGCACAGCATCCGGAAGTGGGCAGCTTCCCCTCCTGCAACTTTCCGGAAGTGATATATTCGTCCAATATCCCTTCCATTTTCCCCAGAATCATCTTGTTCTTATTCTCACGGGTGATGAATTGCCGTTCATAGTAACGTGAGCAATAATCCAGCAGCAATTCGATGTGACGGGACAGGATGGTATTGCTATGCGTATCAATGGAATGATGAAGTTCATCCTCGATATTCTCAAGGCAACACGTCACTTTGGCCGTTTCGCGCTGTGACAGATGCAACGCCTCCTCCTTGCGGTAGAAAAAGAAAGTATAGTTGTCGATATGATTCTTTAACGTAGTACAAAGCAATAAATCGGGATGAAATGCCAGCAGCCAGCCTTTGTCCGGAAGCGTATTGTTCTTGTTCATCCGGAATATCTCGCCGGGAGTAAGAAATACCATCGTAGCATTGGAATAATCATAATATTTCCGCCCGCAACAGTCGTATCCCCCTTCACAATCCTCTATCAGCAGGATAGCATAGAACTCAAACTTCACGGCATCCTGATACACATTAGGATTTTCCAGATTAATAATACTTACCTGGGGATGCAGCGTTTTGCATCCCAAACACCGGTTACACTCACATACAGTCTTTATGTCCAATGTATTGTCTTTCATCACCTATAAAGCCATTCTCAATTATTGCAACTTCAGATATCTAAAATCGTTAAGGATATGTTTTCCAAACGTTCACAATATCCCAATTACAAAATTAGAGGAAAATCCGGATACTTTCACTACCCTTATTACGGATTATATAACCTTAGTTACTGTCTTTATAGCTGGTTACGTGACTTCATCTCCAGATACTTGTTTATCACATCGACAGAAAGATTCTCCGGTGTAGTCAGTAAAGAACAGATGCCGTGCTGCTTCAAGGTGGAAACAGTCAACCGCTTCTCAAATACAAATTTCTCGGCAATGACATGACGGTAATAACCTTCCGTATCTTTTGCAGGCGTGGCGATGTACTCTTCCAAATCGGTATCTTCAAAGAAGATGACAAGCAACCGGTGCTGACGGTTCAACTGCTGTAGATAAGCCAGTTGGCGGTTCAGGCTGCTTATACCGGAAAAGTTGGTGTACAGCACCAAAAGGCTCCGTTTGTTGACATGCTTGTTCAAGTGTACGCACAATGAGGAAAAGTCGGTCTCCCCAAAAGTAGTCTGCTGGCTGTAAAGGTTCTCAAGCAATGCCTGCATTTGCCCGGGTTGCCGGGAGGCGTGGACAAACGTATCAAAATGCTCGTTGAACGTCACCAGTCCGGCTTTATCCTCCTTCCGCATGGCAACGTATGAAAGGACAAGGGAGGCGTTGATTGCATAGTCGAGCAAAGTCATTCCGCGAAATGCCTGCTGCATAACCCGCCCCTTGTCTATCACATTATATATTTGCTGGGAACGTTCGTCCTGATAGACATTGACCATGAGTTCGTGCCGTCGGGCACTCGCCTTCCAGTTTATCGTGCGGTAATCATCCCCTTTCACATACTCCTTTATCTGTTCAAACTCCGTATGATGCCCCACCCTGCGGATGCGCTTTATACCCAACTCGGTCAGGTTGTCACTGATGGCCAGCAGCTCATACCGATGGAGCATCAGATAGGACGGATATACCTTGACATCCTGAGGAGCACCGCAAGTATATCTGCGGGAAAGCAGTCCCATCCTGCCTGCCACAAACACCCGAATCCGTCCGAAAGAGTAAATCCCCCGCCGCGTGGGACGCAGATGATAGGTAATCGTCCTGCCCTCACTCGCCCGGAGCTTCATCCTGAAATCAACATTCCGCAACTGAAATACAAAAGGAATCTCATCCACTACTTCCACAGCTACCGGATACGGATAACTGCTCTCCACACGTATGTTCACGGCGTTCTCATCTCCGTTGGAGAAACGAGTAGCACACTGACGGAAAGCCCGGATGCCACGAACGCGATAGAGCATAACCCCATCCACCAGCACCGACAAGGCCAGGACAAACAGCGCCCACTGCCCGATTGTAAAGAACGGAGCAGAAGCATACCCGATACCCATCAGCAGGATAATCAGCACAAGAGTCATATAGAAGCGGCGACCCAGTCTCATTTCGGAACTTCCACTTTATCAATCAGACGTTGCGTCACTTTTACCGGTGAATAACCTTCCATCTCGGCTTCTGCCGTCAATATCAGGCGGTGCTGAAGTACATACGGAGCAACGAACTTTATGTCCTCCGGTGTCACGAAATCGCGTCCTTGCAACAGTGCATACGCCTTCGAAGCCTGCATCATTGCCACAGATGCACGTGGAGAGGCTCCTAAATACACAGCTTTGCTGGTACGCGTCTGCTGCACTATCAGCGCGATGTATTGAAGCAGTGTACGGTCCACAAACACCTGCTCCATCAGCCTGCGCAATGACAGCAGTTCCTCCTTTGTAAGGACGGGCGCCAGAGTATCCAGCTTCACCAGTGAAGCATTCGTGTGGTGACGCTCCAGAATATCCACCTCCTCCTCCAACGAAGGGTATCCCATGGTTATCTTCATCAAAAAACGGTCCAATTGCGCTTCGGGCAATTTATAAGTACCCTCCTGCTCCACTGGATTCTGGGTTGCCAGAATCGTATAGAGTTCTCCCATCTGATGCGTGGTGCCGTCAATGCTGACCTGCCGTTCTTCCATAACCTCAAACAAGGCGGCTTGCGTCTTGGCAGGAGCACGGTTTATCTCGTCCACCAGCACGATGTCGGCAAATACCGGTCCTTGATGGAAGTCAAAGTCATTGGTTTTCATGTTGAAGACCGTAGTCCCCAGCACGTCACTCGGCATCAAGTCCGGAGTAAACTGAATGCGGCTGAAATCTGCCTCAATCAAACGGGTAACCAGACGGGCAAGCAGCGTCTTCGCCACTCCCGGCACTCCTTCCAGCAGTACATGGCCGTTTGCCAAGACAGCCGTCAACACCAAGTCAACCGTCTGTTCCTGCCCCACTATGACCGTAGCAATCCGGTCCTTCAATGCTTGTATCTTCTCGGAAAAAAGAGTCAAGTCTACCCGTTTTTCTGTGTTCTCTTCCATAAACATCTTTTTATATATGATTGATTATTTCATTCATTCTATCAATAAGCCGTTTCATCTCTTCCTCAGAGATGCTGCGCCCTCCGTACACCACCGGCCTCACCTCACGGATGAACACGACAATTTCCCCGACATCCATCCCCGTCTTACGAGCAATCCTGCCGAAAGAACGCTCATCCTCTGCCACTTCCTCCACATCCACTTGGATTTCCCTCCTCAGTTCCTCCGCAAAATAGAGATACTTCTTACGGACCAAATCGGCATAATCCTTCTTCTGATAATAAAGAGTGCCTATCAACTCTGCAAACTCCAAAGACTTATTCTCCGGTTCGCGGATAACCGGAATGGCGCGCTGCCTCCTGCGGGCTGTAAATATCATAAAGAGCAGGACGGAAACCATACTCAGGTACAATGCCCAGCGAAGCGGCGGCTGAGAAAGAAAATAGCGAAAAGGAGACATCTGTATCTGAGCCGTTTCCTCCACATAACCTTCGGTACGGACAATGGGAAATCTGCCCATCCGGGACAATATACGAAAAAGATAAGCCGCATTCTTTCCGTCCAGTACACCATAGTTCGTAAAAAGCAGAGGAGTGGAAGCCAGTATAACCTCTCCCTTTCCCCAAGGAACCGACATGGCAACCGGACGAGAAACTTCCCCTGCAATGTTTTTTTCTGCCATCACTTTACAAGAAATAGAATCAGCAAAGAAATGGGACTGGCATAATTGGGGGTAGAAACAAAAAAACTGCCGGGGATAAACCGCCGAATCCCCCACCCAACACAAGCTGTCTTTCAAGAGCAATGAGGTGGCATACTTTTTCAAGGCCAATGGGCTGAAATAGGAATAGCTACACTCAAATCCCAACGTATCTTTCAAGATGCGGCTGAAAGAGCTTCCTACCAGTGTAACTCGATCCCCGCGTTCAGCCATCTTCAGCATTGCCTCCACATCCACATCCGTCAGATGCAGGTTGTCAGTAATAACCAATATTCCGCGACGGAGTGTCGTATCTTCCTGTTCCAACTCATAAAAGGTCTTTCTCGACAATGAATATCCCTTCGGCAATGATGAAGATAGCAGACTGTCGAACACGGCGCAACCGAACGGCTGTTTATCATAATGGCTGAACGTAGGGTTCCAGACAAACTTTTTCGGCAGACGGCACTCTATCGCAAACATCAGTACCAGAAAAGCAATGATACCGGCTATAAACCAATGGTTTCCTTTCATGACGTCCCTCCCTTCTCTACCTCTTTCTGCAAATCCTGCATAGTATGGAACAATGCTTCGGTCGCCTCAAAATTTCCATAACGTACCCGCAAAAAGTGATGGGTCATTTGGCGGAAAGCAGGCAGACGGACTTCATAGATGTATTGTGTAGGCGTTTTATACAACTGCCAGTCTATACGTTTCCCATCACTGAGCTGTTTCAATGTCTGCAGATAGAGCAGACGCACCGCCTCCCGATAATCCTTCCGGGTAAGCGCTCCGGTGATTCTTTCCGCAAAATCCACTCCATAAATAGTATCCTCCCCTACCGCATAGGGCGGGGCACTCTTGCTCGAATGCATGAACAGTTCCGGACGCTTCTTGTACACAAACCAGATGACCAGCATCAAGATAAGGACGGCAATGCATATCAACGCAGCCTCCGAATATTCTTCTACAAACGTATTGCCGAATATCTTGTCCAGCAGCCTGCCAAGCCACCTGCCGAGCCACTCAAGCATATTGATTTCAGGATCCATCAGCTCACGGTTGTAAGCAAACGCCGGGTCGGACTGCCAAACGGCAATCTGCGCAGTGTCACAAACCAGTGTATCAGCCGGAGCCATATTCATAGTCCGTTATCAAAGTTTGTCAAAATTGTCAATATCACTCTCTACCATTACATAATCTATCTTTTCCGAAGCATGACCGTATTGATAGGCCAGTCCAAGCAATGAGAAAATCATGGACAAATAGGCTCCGAATGCCTGGACTACCGCCAGCAGATAAAGGACAAAACTATAGCCTACCGAGGCAGTGGTGCCGCCACCCGTATCGGTCATCACAAAAATATATTTCACAATAGTCCCGATATACCACGGAATCATAGTCACTCCCTGCAAGATGGCAGCAACGAATCCCATAACAATGGAAATCAGCACGATACCTCCCCAAGTAGCAAATCCCAGACGATAGGCCTTCTTCAAAGCATCCATGATATGAATATCTTCAAACAGATAGATAGGAGCCCAAATAGCAAGCGGCACAGACACCACTATAACAAGCAAAACAAACAAGGACACGAGTGCCATAAACGGGATGATAGTAACCAAAAAACCAGCAACAAGCCCCACAAACAATACTAAAAGCACACCAGCAATCGCTATAAGGAATAACCTTCTTACGTTACGGAACAACAAAGGCTTCAGCATCCCTAACGTCACTCCCTCCAAGCGTTCTTCCCGTTCATTGTAAGTATGAACCAATGCGTAGACCAAAGAGGTCAGCATGACAGTTCCCAGCAGATAGAGAACGGCATACAGACTGTAATAAGTTACCAGTGCCATGATGGACGACCCGGCAACAGAAGAGCCAAACGAGCCTCCGGTCATATTGCCCAAAGCCATTGTACCGTTCATCAATCCGTTCAGGCTCAACCCCTGAAGCAGGCAAAGCGGCAACATCAGATAGGTGGTGAACTTCATCAACGGCTTCCGGTTCTCTTTTATAAAATCGAAGGTGGCCGTTAGTTTCTCTCCAAAAGAGCGCTGTGCATACAGTGCGATTTTAGGTTTCTGTGTTTCCATGTTTCTTTCTGTTTGGTAAATAAATATAGTAAAAAAGAATAAACGACAAAGAGAGCAGGATAAAGCCAAGCCTCAGGGTATCCGGAAGTCCGGTATGGCGGGTAATAAAGCCTTCTATAAATCCCGCCATGATGAATACGGGTACCGTACCCACCACTATTTTCAATCCTTTCTTGGCTCCCCGTTTGAAAGATTCCAGCCTCGAATAGGTTCCGGGAAAGAGCCATCCGTTGCCCAAGGCAAGTCCGGCGGCACCGGCTACAATAATCGCCCAGATTTCAAGTGTCCCATGCAACCAAATGGCAAGAGAGGACTCCCAAAGCAAGCCATGCTGATAAAAGAAGGTCTGAAAAGCCCCTATCATGATGCCATTGTTAAGGAGCATGTATCCGGTGCCAAAACTGGTCAGCAGCCCCATGGCAAAGCAGTTGAAGGAAACCATGATATTGTTCAGCGTAATGCCCAGAAACATAGGGAGCTCGGAAGAGCCATTATATACAGCCATAGGTTCACCATTAGCGATGTTGTTCAAAGTCATATCCACATAAGAGTTTCCTAAAATCAAACGCACAAAATCGGGGTCTCCGGCAGCGGATACCACTCCTATCAATGCGCTGACCGCAAATATAATGAAGGAAACCAGTAGCTCACGGCGTGCATCGTACATGGCCGAAGGTACTTCACGGGTCCAATAAGTGACAATTCTTGACCATTTCTCGCGCTTGTTTCTATAAATGCGGTTGTGCAACGCTGAAGCGAGATTGTTCAGATAGATAGTAATGCGGGAAGCGGGGAAATGCGTTTGGGCAAAAGCCAAGTCCGCCGTAAGCTCCGTATATGCGTCGGCAAGCTCATCGGGAGACAGACTGTCCGCCTGCTCCACTATTTTTTCTGCTTGTTTCCATTTTTCGATGTTCCGCCGGATAAACGTCACTTCTTTCATAGCCCATGAATATTTCAGAGAAGTTTTGCCTAAAATCGGTAACAAAAATAAGAGAATAATGATATATTTGCAATGAAATACTAAAAATGTTTTATCAGGAATGGCAGAATCTACAATTATCACCGGACAGTTTGTCCACATCAGTCAAACGCCTGCCAGTATCGGTGAGCGGCTCATTGCACTAACCATAGACTATATTCTGCTCGGATTCTATGTGTTTTCTACTTTTGCCTTGTTCTCACGGATTCATCTGCCTTCCGATTTCACGATGCTTTTCTTCCTTGCTATCATTTACCTGCCGGTCTTGTTTTACGCATTTCTCTGCGAAATGTTCAACCAGGGACAAAGTCTCGGCAAGCGGCTGATGAACATCCGTGTTGTAAAGGCGGACGGTTCCACGCCCGGCATAGGCTCGTACCTGCTCCGATGGCTTCTCTTCCCTATCGACGGGCCGGTGACCGGCGGTCTGGGGCTTCTTGTCGTCCTTCTGACAAAAAACAGCCAGCGAATGGGAGACCTTGCCGCCGGCACCATGGTAATCAAGGAAAGGAATTACCGAAAGATACACGTCAGCCTTGATGAGTTCGACTACTTGACCAAAGACTACCGACCTACCTATCCACAAGCTTCCGACTTGTCATTGGAGCAAATCAACGTCATTACCCGGACCTTGCAATCGGGTAAGAAAGACCGTACACGCCGCATTGTCTCCCTTGCGAAAAAAGTACAGGAGCTCCTCTCCATCATGCCTCATGACGGTAACCCGGAAAATTTTCTTCAAACTGTTCTCCGAGACTATCAGTATTATGCCTTGGAAGAAATTTAATACGAACCTCCAACAAAACCCAAGAAGTGTTAAGGCTTACGTTTATTTAAGATTCAGGCTGCATCTTTTGTTTTTTTCATTTGTTAATTAACCAGAAGGTCTTAACAAAATAACAAAGAACAATTATGAAACGAATCATTACATTAATCACACTAGTGTTGGTAGGTGCATCGACTCTGATGTATGCACAAAGTAGCAGCGAAACACGCCGAGCAGAGCGTAAAGCACAACGTGAAGCCCAAAAAGCACGCGAAAAAGCGGAAAATGAAAGGAACCATGCCATCGCCGTCCAAGCATTGAAAGAAGGAAAGTTTGTATTAGAAGCAGACCAGCTGGTGTTCAAGAGAGGACAGAGCGCATTTGTTTCATCGACAACAAACTTCGTTATGATGGAAGGTGAACACGCATCCGTACAAATAGCTGCCAACAGTGCCCTTGCAGGCCCCAACGGAATAGGCGGCATCA
>UMDF01040556.1_pt1 | contig 10659 bp, 10 predicted proteins | sample 1964421 | NCBI WGS metagenome assembly UMDF01 (sample SAMEA4835987, study PRJEB28245) | human gut metagenome | biome: gut microbiome; material: fecal sample | place: Denmark | collected 2008
CTACATTATAAAAAGAACTCTTTTCCTTACTAAATCATCGCAGAGTAAACTTTACCCGAACGATTTCCGTTTTCATATCATCTCCACCTCGTGAAGAAAGACTTATTCCACTCATCCTTGAGCGAGCCTCTTGTCGGATTCGAACCAACGACCCCGAGATTACAAATCACGTGCTCTGGCCAACTGAGCTAAAGAGGCAAGCTAAAAAATGCAACCGTAACGTTCATAGCGTGAGCGAAACGGCTGCAAATTTAGACATTTATTTTTTACCCGCAAAATTTTAGCGGAAAATTATTTGCTCCGTTGCTTTTCCTTGTACTTAACCAGCTGTTTTCCCAAAGCTTCCAGACATAAATCTACCGCTTCTTCAAACGTATCACAAACCTTGTTTGCATAAAACTCGCCATTGGGAACCAACACTTTCACTCCGGCTTCTTTATTTTCGGCTGTTTCTGGTTTTACTACCTTTAATGACACCTCTACTTTCTTTATATCGTCGTAAAATTTCTCCAACTTAGCAACTTTCTTTTGAACGAAAGACTGCAATTGCTCTGACGCATCAAAGTGAATCGATTGAATTCTTACTTCCATACTTACCTCCTTTTTACTTTAGGCTCGGGGATGAGCCTGATTATACACTTTTTTAAGCTCTTCAAAAGTAGTATGCGTATAAATTTCCGTTGTCGCCAGACTCTCGTGCCCGAGGAGTTCTTTTATCGAGCCTAAATCAGCACCATTGTTCAGCATAGCCGTTGCAAAGGTGTGCCTCAGCACGTGGGGACTTCTTTTTTTTACAGTCACTACCTTCGAAAGGTTTCGTTTCACAAGGCATGCTACGATACCGCGGTAAAGCCTCTTTCCATTCTTCCGGATAAAAAAAGCATCCGAGCGAACCGAAACAGCCTCATTCCGCACATTGACATATTCCCTCATCGAGCGCCCCAGCTCCTCATCAAAAGGTATAAGACGTTGCTTATTCCGCTTTCCTGTCACTTTAACGAGAGAAGCCGAAAAATCAATATCTTTGTCATCCAACCCTATCAATTCTGAAAGTCGCATGCCGGTAGCATAGAACATTTCAACAATCATATGGTCGCGACACCCTTCAAAACCTTCACCAAAATCCATATCATCCAGCAACCTATCCATCTCACCTTCTCTCAGAAATACTGGAAGCGGTTTTTTCTTTTTGGGCCCCGTCACTTTTCGTAACGGATCTACCGCAACCTCACCTCTCCTCAAAAGGAATTTATAATATGTCCGGATAGAGCTCAGCTTTCGGTTTATCGTATTAGAAGCAAGTCCTTTGTCCATCAAGGAAGCAATCCATTCACGAACAAGTTCTGCATCTACATCCGATGGAGTCAAGTCCCCCCACATTTCTTCTCCAAACCTCTGCAGTTCAAGAATATCTGTCCGATAGTACTCAATCGTACCTTTGGAATAGTTCCGCTCGTACAGAAGATAGTCAAGAAAAGAATCTGTCAACAACATATCGCTACATATCTAAAATCATGCAACGAATGTATGAAAAAGAATTCAATAATTCAAAGGAATTTACGAATTATTAATCTTCTACTTGCTGAAGTTGTTGAACGTAAACAGCACGTTCTTTCTTAAGTCTTTTAGTCACAGACGGTTTATCGAACTGTTGTCTGCGTCTCAATTCCTTAACTGTGCCAGTTTTTTCAAACTTTCTTTTGAATTTCTTCAGCGCTTTTTCAATGTTTTCGCCTTCTTTTACAGGTACTACAATCATTTTCTTTTAATTAAATGTTAATGGTTTAAAAATCTCACGATCAAATTGAGCGGCAAAATTACACATACTTTCTTTATTCACAAAACTTTCTGCAAAAAAATTACCCATAATTCCTAATTATCAAACGAATGAGCAGAGGGAAAGATGTTTTTATTGAGCCAATCCGCTAAAATCCGTGAAGCATGGCAATTTTTTAAAAGAGAATGTGTAACTTTGAAAGCAGAGAATGGAGAGATTATAAACTCATTTACACGCCTACTCAATTACATTTATAAAAATATGGCTCAGACAATCAATCAACGTATAGATGCTTTACGGGCATTGTTAAAAAGAAAAGGCATAGACGCTTTCATTATCCCCAGTACCGACCCGCACCTAAGCGAGTACGTAGCACCGTACTGGAAATCAAGAGAATGGATATCAGGTTTTACCGGTTCGGCAGGCACGGTGGTGATTACCACCGACAAGGCGGGGCTGTGGACAGATTCCCGCTATTTTCTCCAAGCCGAGCAGCAGCTGGAAGGCAGCGGCATCGACTTATACAAGGAAATGTTGCCCGAAACGCCCAGCATCCTCGATTTCCTGCGGGAGAACCTTACAGCAAATTCAGTTGTAGGTATAGACGGAAAGGTATTTTCCACCACACAAGCCATAGCCCTGCAAGAGGATTTGGCAAAAAACGACATCACCATAAAGAGCATTGCCGACCCGATGAATGAGATATGGACAGACCGCCCTCCCATGCCCGAAGCACCCGCCTTTATCCACGAGATGAAATACGCCGGGAAAAGCTGCCCGGACAAACTGGCTGATATCCGCCGGGAAATGAAGAAAAGCGAAGCAGACGTATTATTAGTGTCGGCATTGGACGAGATAGCATGGGCACTCAACATACGCGGCAACGATGTGCATTGCAACCCCGTAGTAGTGAGCTATCTGATAATCAACGAACAAGAAACACACTTTTTCATCCAACCCGAGAAAGTAACGGAAGAGCTTTCAGCCTATCTGGAAGAAGCCGGCGTCACCATCCACGCTTATGAGGACACCGAATCCTTTGTGACAAAAATACCGGACGGCAGCATCATGCTCGACATGGGAAGGACGAATTATGCCGTTTATTCTGCCCTCCCCCCTTCCTGCCGGGTACTTGACGAGCGCTCACCGATAGCCTTGCTGAAAGCAGTCCGCAATGACCGGGAAATAGCCGGCATCCACGCAGCCATGCAACGCGACGGAGTGGCACTGGTGAAATTCCTGAAATGGCTGGAGGAGGCCGTTCCCGCAGGCAACGAGACAGAAATCAGCGTAGACAAGAAACTACACGAATTCCGTGCCGCACAGCCACTCTACATGGGGGAAAGCTTCGATACCATTGCCGGATACAAGGAGCATGGAGCCATTGTACACTACGAAGCCACTCCGGAAACGGACGTGCCACTGAAACCCGAGGGATTCCTGCTGCTGGACTCGGGTGCGCAATACCTGGACGGCACTACCGACATCACCCGCACCATCGCACTGGGGGAACTGACCGAAGAAGAGAAGACGGACTACACCCTGATACTGAAAGGACATATCAACCTTGCCATGGCTGTCTTCCCGGAAGGTACGCGAGGAGCGCAACTGGATGTACTGGCCCGCATGCCGATATGGCAGCACCACATGAACTTCCTGCATGGTACCGGGCACGGCGTAGGTCATTTCCTCAATGTGCACGAAGGTCCGCAAAGCATCCGTATGAACGAGAATCCGGTAACCCTCCGGCCGGGAATGGTCACTTCCAACGAACCGGGCGTCTATAAAGCCGGAAGTCATGGAATACGCACAGAAAACCTGATGCTGACCGTAAAGGACCGTGAAGGCATGTTCGGAAATTACCTGAAATTCGAAACCATTACCCTCTGCCCCATCTGCAAGAAAGGTATCATCAAAGAGATGCTGACGGCAGAGGAAACGGCATGGCTGGACAACTATCACCAGCATGTATACGAGAAACTTTCGCCAAGCCTGAACGAAGAAGAACGGGAATGGCTGAAGGAAACATGCAGTAACCTAACTACTAATCACTAAAAAATGGCATTAATAAAATCAGTAAGAGGATTCACTCCCGAAATCGGGGAGAATTGTTTTTTGGCGGACAATGCGGTTATCATTGGTGACGTCAAGATGGGACGGGATTGCAGCATCTGGTTCAGCACCGTGCTGCGGGGTGACGTAAACTCAATCCGCATAGGAAACGGAGTAAACATCCAGGATGGAAGCGTGCTCCACACCTTGTACGAGAAATCGACCATAGAAATAGGAGACCACGTATCCGTGGGGCACAACGTAACCATCCACGGAGCCACTATCAAAGACTATGCTTTGGTAGGGATGGGGTCCACCATCCTTGACCACGCAGTAGTGGGCGAAGGGGCTATTGTCGCCGCCGGTTCCCTGGTATTGAGCAATACGGTTATCGAGCCGGGAAGCATTTGGGGAGGAGTCCCCGCCAAATTCATCAAGAAAGTGGACCCGGAGCAGGCCAAGGAGCTGAACCAGAAGATTGCACACAACTATCTGATGTATTCCGACTGGTACAAATAAAGGGAGGCAAGGCGCCCCCAAAAAGCAGGGCGATAAAGGGATGCCATTCCATCACCTTTATCGCCCTATCGTTATCACTCTTTACTCTTCTAAAAGTTTATCATACTCATTATCTTATCCGTCGCACCGGCATTGCTGGTCACATAATTGCTTGCATTCATGCCTGATTCGCGCAAAAAGACTTCATCTGTCAGCATACGGTCGAGCAAAGTTTTCAGCTCCTCATAATCCTTCACCGAGAAAGCGCCTTTTGTCTCCAGCAACTGGATGGCCTCCTGAAATTTCTGATACTTCGGTCCAAAAATCACCGGAATGCCATAAACTGCAGCCTCAAGGGTATTGTGGATTCCCACTCCGAAACCACCTCCGATATAGGCAATCTCGCCATAGCGGTAAATGGAAGAGAGCAGCCCGAAGCAATCAATAATCAGGCAATCGGCCTTACGGACATTCTTCTCGTTGGCACGGGTATAGCGCACATAAGGGCGTTTCAGTTTACGGATAATCTCTACCAGATGGTTCTCGTCGATGACATGCGGAGCGATAATCAACTTCACCTCCGGATGCTGGTTGAAGTATTCAATAAATAAATCCTCGTCCGGCTGCCAAGAGCTTCCTGCCACAAAAGTCATCGTATTGTTCTTGAAAAGCTCCACCAAAGGCAGACGCTTAGCTTCCTCACAAATCTGCAGCACACGGTCAAAACGGGTATCCCCCACCACCGTGACACGGCTGATGCCTATCTTCGCCAGATAGCGTTTGGAGCGTTCATTCTGCACAAACAAATGGTCGAAGTCGCGCAGCACATGTCTGTACGTACCGCCATACCACTTGAAAAATACTTGCCCGCGACGGAAAATGGAGGAAATGCTGTACACCGGAATACGACGCTTATGCAGTTCGTCCAGATAGTTCTTCCAGAACTCGTACTTGATGAAGAATACCATGCAGGGATTCACGATATCCAGGAACTTCTTCACATTTCGAGGCTTGTCGAAAGGCAGGTAGCAGACAACGTCTGCCCCCCTATAATTCTTGCGGACCTCATAGCCCGACGGCGAGAAGAAAGTCAGCAGAATACCGTAATCCGGATATTTGGCACGAATCTTCTCAATCAATGGCCGTCCCTGCTCGAACTCCCCCAAAGAAGCGGCATGGAACCATATATAGCGCACGTCCTTCTCCAACTGCTGCCGGAGAAGTTCATAAACCACCCAGTGTCCCTTCATCATCTTTCGGGGCTTACGGCTAAATGGAGCAGCCAGATGCACCAGAATATCGTAGATGGCTATTGCCAAGTCATATAGCATACTATATGGATTAAGGATGAGGAAGAATTATTCACTTCAAAATATCAATGGCACGTTGAATGCGAGCCAATGTTTCTTCCTTGCCAATCAGCTCGGTAATGTCGAACATGTGCGGGCCTTTACACTCGCCCACCACTGACAAGCGGAAGGCATTCATCACATTTCCCATGTGATAGCCACGCTCGGTAATCCAACCAATCACAATATTTTCGGAAGGCTTGGAGGAGAAATCCCCGATGCCGCGCAGCACATCCATCAATTCGGTCATGATGCGGGGAGTATCTTCCGACCAACGTTTCTTCACATCCTTTGCCGCATATTCCGTGGGGGCTACGAAGAAGAAACGGGTCTGGTTCCACAGTTCCTTTACGAAGTTGACGCGTCCCTTCACCAGTGAAACCACTTTCGTAAGGAACTCGTCGCTATAGTTGGAGGCATCTATGCCGTTGGATTCCAGCACCGGTCTGAAAAGAGAGGCTATCTCCGCATCCGGTTTCATCATGATGTACTCATGGTTGAACCAAATACCTTTCTTATAGTCGAATTTGGCACCCGACTTGCTGCAATGGCTCAAATCAAACAATTTCACCAATTCATCCATAGACATCAGTTCCTGGTCATTGCCCGGATTCCAGCCCAGCAGAGCCAGGAAATTAATGACCGCTTCGGGCAGATAGCCTGATTCGCGGTAGCCTGAAGAAACATCTCCCGACTTGGGGTCATGCCACTCCAACGGGAAAACCGGGAAACCCAGACGGTCGCCGTCACGCTTACTCAATTTGCCGTTACCCTCGGGCTTCAGCAACAAGGGCAAATGCGCAAAGGCAGGCATGGTATCCTCCCACCCAAAGGCACGGTAGAGCAATACATGCAACGGTGCGGAAGGCAACCATTCCTCACCGCGTATCACATGGGACACCTCCATCAAATGGTCGTCCACAATATTGGCCAGATGGTAAGTAGGAAGCTCATCTGCCGATTTATAAAGAACCTTGTCATCAAGAATGGAAGAGTTTATCACTACTTCCCCACGAATCAGGTCGTTCACATGCACATCTTCGTTCGGCTCTATCTTGAAACGCACCACGTACTGCTTGCCGGCAGCAATCAGCGCGTCTACCTCTTCTTTAGGAAGGGTCAGTGAATTGCGCATCTGCATGCGGGTAGAAGCATCGTACTGGAAATTCGCAATCTCCGCACGCTTCGCTTCCAGCTCCTCAGGAGTATCGAAAGCGATGTAGGCTTTTCCGGCCTCCAGCAGAATCTGAACATACTTCTTGTATATTTCCCGACGTTCCGACTGGCGGTACGGGCCATGGTCTCCACCGAAACTCACGCCCTCGTCAAACGGGATGCCCAACCACTTGAAAGACTCCAGGATATATTCTTCCGCACCCGGTACAAATCGGTTGGAATCAGTATCTTCAATACGAAATATCAAATCTCCTCCATGCTGACGCGCAAAGAGATAATTGTATAAAGCTGTACGCACACCGCCGATGTGCAACGCCCCCGTAGGACTCGGGGCAAAACGGACTCTGACCTTTCTTTCTGTCATAATCTACCTTACTTATGAATATTTTAGACGGCAAAATTAAACCTTTTTTTCCACACTAATGTTTTTTTTTGTACTTTTCGCAAAAATTTCAGCCGATATGAGTTATTTCAATACAAAAAAAGAGTTCTCACTCAGAGATTTGCTATACAGAGCACTGATATTCATCGGCACTGTGGGGATTATTGTCTATTTTCTGCCACGTGACGGTAAATTCAACTACCAGTTCGACATTGACAAGCCCTGGAAGTACGGACAACTCATGGCCACCTTCGACTTCCCCATCTATAAGGCCGATGAAGTGGTGAAACGCGAGCAAGACAGTATCCTCGCCGCCTTCCAGCCGTATTTCCAGCTAGACAAAAGCATTGAGAAAAGTGTGCTCACCAAGTTGAAGGCAGACTATCAGACCCACCTGCGCGGCCTGCTTCCCTCTACCGACTACGTCCGCTTTCTGGAAAGGAAACTCTCTGAAGTATATCGCGCCGGCATCGTTTCTACCGAAGAGCTGAACCAACTGCATAAGGACAGCACAACCGCCATCATGGTCATTAACGACAAACTGGCCAACCAGCAGGACATCGACAAGGTATATTCGGTGAAGGATGCCTATAACTATATACTCACGGCCGATACCGCCCACTACCGCCCGGACATTCTACGGCAATGCTCGCTGAACGAATATCTGTTCCCTAATCTGACCTATGACGAGCAGCGGACCGAAACCGCCAAGAAGGAGATGCTCGACAACTATTCATGGGCCAACGGCATCGTGCTGAGCGGACAGAAAATCATCGACCGCGGCGAGATTGTCAGCCAGGAGACATACAACATCCTTGAGAGTCTACGGAAAGAATCCATCAAACGCAGTGAGTCCATCGGGCAAAAACGGTTGATGCTGGCGGGGCAGGTACTGTTTGTCAGCATTTTCATGCTGTGTTTCATGCTCTACCTCGACTTGTTCCGTAAAGATTACTACAAGCGCAAGGGCAGCCTCTCCCTGCTCTTCGCCCTCATCATGTTCTATTGCGTGGTGACGGCCATCATGGTTGCCAACAACATATTCAATGTCTATATCATCCCGTATGCCATGCTACCGGTCATCATCCGGGTGTTCCTCGACTCACGCACGGCCTTCATCGCACAAGTCACCACCATACTGATATGCTCCATCTGCCTGCGCTATCCGCATGAATTCATTCTTCTGCAACTCTCGGCAGGACTGGTTGCCATCTTCAGTCTGAGGGAACTTTCACAACGGTCGCAACTGTTCCGGACAGCTTTCCTCGTCATATTGACCTACGCTGCCGTCTACTTTGCTTTCGAGCTGATTACAGAAAACGACTTGACAAAAATCAACGGAAGCATGTACACCTATTTCGTCATCAACGGAGTGTTGCTGCTGTTCACCTATCCCCTGCTCTTCCTGGTGGAAAAAACGTTTGGCTTTACCTCCAATGTCACCCTGGTCGAATTGTCCAACATCAACAACAGCCTGCTGCGCCGCATGTCCGAGACAGTTCCCGGCACCTTCCAACATTCCATGCAGGTTGCCAACCTTGCGGCGGAAGCGGCCAACCGTATCGGAGCCAAAAGCCAGCTGGTACGTACCGGAGCGCTGTATCATGACATCGGCAAGATGGAGAATCCGGTGTTCTTCACCGAGAACCAGTCGGGTGGAGTCAACCCGCACAAGAATCTGGGCTATGAGCAAAGTGCCCAAGTCGTCATCAGCCATGTGACGGACGGGCTGAAGCTCGCCGAGAAGAACAATCTCCCCAAAGTAATCAAGGATTTCATCACCACTCACCATGGCCGTGGGAAAACGAAGTATTTCTATATCTCCTGGAAAAACGAACACCCCGATGAAGCCCCTAACGAGGAGGCATTCACCTACCCCGGTCCTAACCCGTTCACCAAAGAGCAGGCTATCCTGATGATGGCCGATTCGGTGGAAGCCGCTTCACGCAGTCTGCCCGAATATACGGAAGAGAGCATCAGCAACTTGGTAGACAAGATTATCGATTCGCAAGTGGCAGAAGGCTATTTCAAAGAATGCCCCATCACCTTCAAGGATATCGCCACCGTGAAGAACGTATTCAAGGAGAAGCTGAAGACTATATACCATACCCGCATCAGTTATCCCGAACTTAAAAAATAAGAACTATGGAAGTGACCAGTAAAGAACAGAAAAGAGCCGAACAACTGCTGCAAAGCCAGCACATCGGACTGCACCAAATCAAGAGTTTCAGTTTCATGAAGCGTTACCACCAGGTTCCCCGCAAAAGCAACCTGGCTGCGAAAAACAAATACGGTCCGGGCATACTGACTTTACATCTAAAGGAAGGGAAAGAAAAAGCAATCTATCTGCCTCCTTTCCGTCACCCTTCCTCGGTCATCCGCTACCTGGTCTCCCAAGAAATCCCCTTCGACAACTACGCACCGAGGGAACGGACAGTCGCAGAGATTCCTACAGAAACATACCAGCGTCCGTCACTCTATATGTTCTGGTTCTTTGTCTTATTCCTGATGTTCCTTATATTGGGATATTATTCCATCAGTGGCAACGTATGGTGGGGCTTCATCCCGGCTATCATTTCGTTTGCATTAAGTCTTTTTTTCATCAGCATGCTGATGACCCGCTTCTGTTACCTGACGCTGGACAATGACGGCCTCATCATACACAGCGTAGGCAGGAACATCCGCTATCCGTACCAAAACCTAAGAAAAGTAAACTTCGACTTTGCCCGCGAACAGAATTTCACGCACGTCATGGAATTGCTGGACAACGATTACCGCTATCGTCTGTTTTATATCGGAAGGGTTTCGAGGAAAAAGCTGAATGAGATTGCCGAACGCCTGCAACAAGCCGGAGTGGATGCCACTTGCAGCCTGAACGACAACAAGCGGTTCTTCCAGGATACGTATATCAGCCACTAACACTATCCAGGAGCCCCGCACAAGCATCTTCCAGAATGTCCAGCACATACTCAAAACCTTCGGAACCGCCGTAATAGGGGTCCGGTACATGGTCGGCATGGGTAAACTTTGTACAGTATTCCGTCATGCGGTGTATCTTGCTCCATTCGGCAGTTGAAGGGGCACGGTCTTTCAGGTCGTCGATGTTGCGGTCGTCCATGCCGATAATCAGGTCGAAGTTGTAAAAATCCTCGGTACGTACGGGGCGAGAAAGATGCGTCAGATTGTATCCACGGCGGGCAGCATGGGCACGCATCCGGCTGTCCGGCAGTTCGCCCTGGTGATAGGACAGAATGCCTGCAGAATCGATTAAAAACTCATCCGCACGTCCGGCTTCTTCTACCAGATGTTTCATGACTCCCTCTGCTGAGGAGGAACGGCAAATGTTGCCGAGGCAAACGAAAAGTATCTTCTTCATATTTCTTAGTTACGAGTTACGAGTTACAAGTTACGAGTTACAAGTTACG
>UMDF01039833.1_pt1 | contig 10538 bp, 4 predicted proteins | sample 1964421 | NCBI WGS metagenome assembly UMDF01 (sample SAMEA4835987, study PRJEB28245) | human gut metagenome | biome: gut microbiome; material: fecal sample | place: Denmark | collected 2008
AAGCCGCATGGTCGCCTATCATCTCCTGTGTGAAACTGTTCCACGCCGAGAACATGGGCAGCCATCCGCTCTGCTCATACTTGTTGACGAACGACTCCATCATGTCGCCCGACAGACTCGGGCGGAGCAGCGTGATGAGAGGATGGAGGGCGCGGAACGTGTCCCACAGACTGAAGTTGTCATAATAGGTGGCATGCGTGCGCTCAATGGTCTTTCCGCCTGCGAACGAGGGGTAGCGTCCGTCGGCATCGCTCATGGCATTGGGGCAGAAAGAGGCGTGATAGAGCGACGTGTAGAACTTCACAAGATCCTGGCGCGTGCCGCCCTCAGCCTTCAGAGTGCCGAGATGCTTCTCCCATACACGTGTGAGCGCGGAGCGTACTTTATTGAAACTCCATCCGGGATTCTCCATCCGCATGTTGTTGCGGGCTCCCTCCACGTCGCAGAACGACGACGCCACCTTCACGATAATCTCGTCTCCGGCGTCCACCTTGAAGCTGAGGTAAGCCCCTATGTTCTTTCTCCCGCCGTCAGACGTGCGCCCGGCGTTTATCGTCCTGCCGTCGTAGGTGCCGCATCCGGTCACCTTGTTCTTCACCTGAACCAGAAAATGACCGCTGAACCCGGCAGGCTGACCCGTGCGCAGGTACATACGGTGCACCGGATTGCACCCTGTCACCTCTCCGCGCCGCGCGTCTATGCTCACCTGTCCCTGTCCTTCGTCGCTGTTGGGCGTTATCACGAGATACGCGGTACCTGCCTTCCGGTAGGTGAAACGGAATATGCCGGTGCGCGACGTGCCTGTCATCTCCGCCCTGATGTCGCCTCCGAACAGCTCCACAGAGTAATAGTCGGGACGCAGCACCTCATCCATATGGCTGAATTCTGACGCTCTGTCCTCCGGCATACAACTAAGAGTGTCGAGCAGAGGCATTATAGACACAGAGCCATAGTCCTGCGTGCTGCCCCCGCTGATGTAGTGGGAGTTGCGGAATCCGTGCATACGTGTCTTGTTGTAATAGTAAGGACTCACGCCGTGACCTTCCGAGCTCTCTGTCTGCGGTGTCCAGAAGTTCATGCCGTAAGGCACGAGCACCGCAGGCATACACTGTCCCAGAGGCTCGCGTCCGTGTGTGAAGTCTGCGTTGTTGGCACCTGTTCCGATGCTTGTGTCAACATAAGTGATCAGGCTGCCGGCTCCGGCAGGCGCATAAGCCGCACCCGATGCCATCACAATCAGGGCGGCGGCGTAATGTCGTAAAGGTTTCATAATATCGGATGAATGTTTTAATATGATTCTCCCAAGTCCGGAGCTGACGTCCGGCTTTATATATTACACATTGTGCAATACTACTACAAAAATACGTGTTTTTAGCCTATTGGGCAACACTACGGTACAAAAAAAGTCACCGGCATGAGCCGGTGACGTCAAAGGAAGAGACTTGTTATATAATACCTGATTCATTTCAACATAAGTTTTCCGGCTGTCTCACCGTTCACATTCACGATGCACACGCCGTCATATCCGTGAAACGGGATGCTGACGCGCTCCGAACCGTCGGCATCGTGAGACGCTATGAGAGTGCCGCAGGAGTCATACACGTCCACATTACGCACTCCCTCGGGTGACGAGACGCACAGACTGCCGCCAGCGAGCGTCACCTCCGCACGTGCGGAAGACGCGCTGCTGACGCCTGTAGGAGACACGACAGAAAAAGCGACACGGCTGGAAATCTCGGTCATACCCTCTGTCACGACACACATCTCATACTCTCCCTCGGGCAGACTGCCTATCTCCACGCTGCCGCCCGAACCGCTTACAGGGAAGCATGCCTGCAGACCCTTTCCGCCGAACACAGCCACCTGCTCATCGCCGAAGCACGGCAGACCCTCATAGAAAGCCTCCACCTTATCAGTGGAAAGATATTCGGGACGTCCGGTCTCCAGCACCACGGGCTTGCCGATGACAAAAACCGCGCGTCCGCAAGGCTCGTGGTAGTTGTCGGCATTGAAGTATCCGGCAAAGTAAACGCCTGCCTTCAAAGGCGAGGTGAAGTTGTATGTGCCCTCAACATTAAGCGTGAGACTGCCCTGAGGACTGTCTCCGACATACGCATAGGTGGGACACTTGGAGCTTACGGGCACTGCCGAACGCTCGTAAAGCCCTATCCAGTCGCGGTCGATGCACGGTGCGTTGTCGTAAGAAACGCTCACCGGGTCGCCCTCGGCATACACTTTCCTGTCTGTAGTGATGAAAGGCAGGGTGTTGTCGTCGCAGTTGTCGCTCACCATGAACGTCACGCGGTCGGTTATCTCAGTGTAGCCGCTGTCCTTGAAAAGCACCGCGAAATATGCGCCGGGCTCGTCTATGGTGCATCGCCATGTGCCCGACGCAGCGTCGGTATATGCGTATTTGTATGAAAGGTCAGCCGTTCCGGGCGTCTTTCCGTATACGTAGATGCCCACCCATGCGTCTGTTCCCACCGGAGCACCGGCATATGAGAACTCCAGTTCACTACCCGTACGGAAGAAATGTCCGTCAAGCGAGAGCGCGGACTGTGCCGTGGAACCGGTGACAGTGAACTTTTCGGGAGCGGAATAGTCTGACCACAGCAGGTTGTCATTGCGGTTGCGGACACGTATGTAGTATGTTCCGTCGGTGAGCGCGCCGCTCTCGAGCGACAGGCGGGTGATGTCCTTGCCTGCGTTTATGTCGAGAGGCATGTACTTGTCGTCAACCCCGTAGAAGTCCTCACAGTTGGTGAGACGGTCGAGAACGATGTCCTTGAAAGCGTCGTCGCGCGCAATCTGATACTCCACGGCGGCTATGCCGTCTGCCTTCCCGGTCTGAGTGAACACGTAAGGCAGCGTCACCTCGCCTCCGGCAGGCGTCACGGCAGGCACCGCAGGAACGGTGTTGTCGCCCAGACGGCGCACGAAACGGTCGACAAGGACATTGTCGAGAGCCAGCCGTGAGTTGCCCACCGAGTAGGTCTCAACGGTCATGGTGAGGCTCTGCGGGTCGAACTCGGCTATCTGATATGTCCAGTGGTCTATGGTCTTCTGCACCTCCTCATGATTGTAGTTGTCGGGAGTCTTGCCCCAGAGCTGCTCGTATCCCTCCGCCGAAGTGCCCACTCCGCCGCCGCTTATGATGTGATAGACAGGCGTGTCTCTCATCTGTCCGCGGGCGTAAAGATGGTGATGTCCGGAGTAGTTGAGCACATGTTTGGGTGTGGAAGAGAGTATAGGCATTATCTCATTGAGCATCCACGGCGACACATCGCCCGAATACTGCTCCGCATAAAGCGGTCTGTGCTGCACGCTCACGATGAAATCGACGTTTTCATCATCCGCAGCCGCCGCAATGACTTTGCGCACCCACATCTTCTGCTCAGCCGAGGGGTCGTCGGAATCAATCACCACAAAGAGCGTCCTTCCTGCCTGATAGGCATAATAAGTAGGCGTTCCGCTGCTTATTCCGGCATACGACAGCGCGTCGTAACGGTAGTGGCTCTTATACAGGCGCAGCTCCGGGTCCTCGCGGTATTCATGGTTGCCCACTGCGGTCATGGTGGCAAGCGACGGTGAGACCGACCTCGACTTGAACAGATGGACCGTCTCATAAAGCTCGCTCCAGCCTCCGTCGACCTGGTCGCCCACGTTCATTATGAAATTGATGTTGTCCTCAAAAGGAGCGTCACCATACTTCTCGCTTACCGTGCGCTGCGCTGCCTTGAGCATCCACTCATAGTCCGAGCGTTCGTTACGCTGGTGGTCGCCTATCAGAAGCACACGTATCTTCTTCCCGGAACCTGGAGCCGGCATTGTGCGGAAGCGGTAAACATCACTGTTTCCTGCCTTGCTCTCCACGCGATAATAATACACTGCGTCAGGCTCAAGATGGTCTATCACAGCCGAGTTCCAGAAATGTCTTGCCGTGATACGGGTGTAGCCAGCCTCCACGGAGGAAGAGAGATTGTCGGCGTCGCGACCGTATCTCACCACCGAACCGGCTCCGTCGGTCATGCTTTTCCAGTTGACGCATATCGAGTGTGAGGTGTTCATATAGATGTAAGGCACGGTCATGGCAGACCTTCCCGCCGGTGCGACGGTAAGACGTATCGCCTGATATGTGCCGTCGCCCTTGTCAACGTAGTATATGTCAGGCTCCGTGCGCTCCTGACCGTCTATCAGTTTGCTGTCGCCTTCGGTAATCCTGACCTCGGAAAATCCTGAGACCGTCCTCTGTGCACCTGCATAATGCGAGGCAAACATCAGCATGCACGCTGATAAGATAATGTTTCTGTTCATTTTATTTGAGGTTTTCAGTTTATATATAATAATGTGCTTCGCCGTTCACGGCATCCGTACGATGCCTGTTCCACATTGCGGTGACAATAAGATTAATATGGTTGTATGTCCTTAGTCAGACAAAATCCGGTTGCAAATATAAGCATTTTATATCATATAAAACAATCTGACCCTGTATATTTTTATCTTCTCACAGTATGACATAAGTCGCTTCTGTCCGCACCGTGCGCTTACACGGCATGAAGACTGCACGTATATGAAACCGTATAAAAATGCAAAACGGAAAGTAAAATATTTTGACAGATGAAATATCGGAAACAGAAATACGGCGCATCCGGGACATAACGGAAATTCCACGGAAACACTTTGAAATTCATGAAAAAATAATTTGAGAAGTCTGTCCACCGTCTACGGACATGCCGAAAAGGCTCTTCCGCATCTCAAAACATGCCGTTCCGTCATCCGGAAAAGGCATTGCCGGCACACGGAAGAGGCTCTTTGGCAATGCGAAAGGGGCTTTCTGACACTGCGGAAGAATGAATCCGGAGGCGCGGAAACGGCGATGTGAACATATCACACTGACTGTGAGACAATTGCGCCACCGCCTGAATACAAGTGTATTCGCATGCGGCGGCACTTCCGTCTGCAAACAGCCGATTCTCGCGGAGTTTATTTCAGCGCAGCCAGAATATTTATACGAAAAAAACGAATAAACTTGCAAAAACATATTAACGGGAAGATTTGTCACGTGCGCGCACACAAGCCGCGCCACAAGAGAAAGATTGCTGTCGCAGGCACACACATAACGCAAAAAGGAGACCCGCCTTTCGGAGAGTCTCCCATAATCCGATTAATACATCAGCTTCATCTCACAACTACCTTGCGTATGCTTCCGTCGGACATTCTCACTATATTTATTCCCCTTTCAGGTTTATTGAGGCGGCGTCCGTCAATGCCGTAGCGCGCGTCCTCGACAGCCGGAGTGTCTGTGTCAGGACGCACGACACCGGTTGTTGTGAGCACTGCCTCATTGGAGTAAGCACTCTCACCGCTGCCGTAAACAGCCGTCACCGTGTACACAGCACCGTCATGACCGGCTTCAATGTCGGTAAATCTGTTGGCGGTCAGAAGTCCGGCATTTATCCTGACATTGTCGCGATAGACATTGTAACCCAACAGTTCATCAGCCTCACGGCTGCCGTCATAGGGAGCATATGTGAAGTCGTCGACCATGAGCATGACCACACGGCGCACGCACCGCACGGCAAAATATCGGGCGCCTTCGGGCACTTCAAACGTGTACTTGCGCCATCCGTCGCTCACAACGATATGGTCGTCCTCGTTAAGCTTGACAAAACTGTCGTGGTGATTGTCTGTGGTGGAGTAATATACATTTATCCACTCGTTGTCGAATGTTGCACCCTTGGCATAGAAAGATATCTTCTGCCGCCGTCCGTCAAGGCGCGGAGTGATGAGCCAGTCGTCGTTTTCGGCAGGCCAGTCTGCCGACGGGCACACAAGCATCTGCCTGCTTGCGTCATTAACAGGAACAAAGGCGTAGTCCTGATTGTCGTCCGTCCACACGCCTGCCTGCGCAAGGTTGAACACCTGAAATGCCATCGGCGCGCCCTGATTGTCGTAACTTACGGGGATGCGGGGCGACACAATGGTAGTCGACTTGTCGGCATCGTAAACGCTCCAAGCACCGATGTTGTCTATAATGAACGGCTCGTAGTCCTCAAAACCGTCTGTCACTGTATGCATTTCTCCATGCTCCACCGGCGCGACTGAGGATGCCGCATTCCATGTGAGCGACACATTGCCGGGGACACCTGTGGCTGAAAGACCGACGACAACGGGCAAATCAGAACGCCGCACAGAGGTGACGAGTGTACCGGAAACATCATTTCCGTCGAATTCATCGGCATCATACCTCACTACGGCATGCCATTCATGGCTGTCGGCGACAGCATCGGCAGGCGTGGCTGTGAGCTTACAGATTACACTTACGGTGCTGGCGGGGTTGACATCAGTTCCGTTGACTGTCGCAACGGTCTCTCCGTCGCGCACGAATTCCACCTTGTAGCCGCTGGCTACATTGCCTCCATGATTGAACACTGAAGCCGTATAGGTGACGTCATCACCTATGCCGGCTCGCTTGTTGTCTACCGTAAACGACGTGACTGCAAGGTCGTTGGCATATTCGGACTCGTCTATGCTTATGTTGTCTACATACATGTTGCGGTATGCTCCGCCTTCAGCCTCGGCAATGGCGAGCAGTCCGATGTTGGCGAACGACGCCTTCTGCTTCGGCAGATTGACGACACACTCCACCCATCCGTCAGAGTTCTCGTTCTGATAGAACAGCGCATTGTCCACATCCTGCCATTCTCCGCCTTCGAAAGATATCTGAACCTGCAGCCGGTCGTTCACTTCTCCGTCCCAGTCAGGGTCATACCAAGGACTGCGGGCTTTGTAAAACCAGAACCGGAGTTCAGGGTTTACGGCTCCGGAAAGGTCGATGAGCGGAGAGACATAGCGCGAACGGGTGTCGTAGTCGGCGTATTTTGACTCGGCGACAATCATTCCGTTGTCGCTGTCTTTCGTCATCACTTCCTCAAATTCGCCCATTTCATCGTCACCGATGGTGTGCCATTCGAAGTCTGCGGCATTGCCGTCAACAAACCATGGCACAGCAGGAGTCTGTCCGGAAAACGACTCCTTGTAGGGCAGTCCGAGCGGCACACCGCTCAGGACAGACGAAGACACAGTCGCCTCACCGCTCTGCCCCGCAGCGACAGGAGTGACGGTGTAAGACACGAGAGCCTGACCGCGCTCCACAGGCACCTTGTCTGTGTAGGCGACACCCTTGAATGACGACGCTATAACCTTGCCGTCGCGGGCTATGGTGTATGTGATATTGTCGAAATCGACATATCCTCCGTTAACAGAAGCTGCCGGAGCGTTCCATGTCACGGTGACGCTCTTGTCCGCATTGAGTCTCGCCACAACATCGGAAACGGCTACCGGAGCGTCGGGACCCACGAATATCTTCCGTTCGGAAGCCGCGCCCTCACCCTCGGCATTTGACGCAACAATGCGGTAGGTGTTGAATCCGTGTACCGGTTCCGTGTCTTTCCACGTCAGCCCCGCGCCCGGCTTCACATCTTTATATGTCTTTGCCGGGACGTCATTGCCGTTACGGTAGATGTTGATGTCCGTATTTTCTGACAGAATACCGTCGGTGGCTGTAACTTCAGGAGCATAAAACGACAGTTCCGCCGACATGCCTCCAAGCTCTGCCGGAACAACCGACAGACCGGTGACAGCACCGGGCACATCCGCCGAAGAGATGTCCGTCACATATACATTGTCTATGTCTATGCGGTGCATGTTGGGCTCGCTGTATGCGTAAAAGCCAAGACGGTAGGCTCCGTCAGAACTTACATATAGCTTGACAGTCTTTTTCCCGGAATCGGAAGACACCACATTATTATAATCGGCGAGTTCCGTGGTGAACGTTAAAGGGTCTGACGACGTTCCGAGACACACTTTCAGATTTTCCGGTTGTGAGTTTATTCCGAGATGGAAACTGAGCTCATACACCCTTCCGGCAGAAAGATGGAACTCCGGAGAAATGCTCCAGTCGTCTCCCGGAAGACCTGTCTGATAATCCAACATGTATGCCATCGCACCGTTGAGAAATTCCCATGTGCGTCCGCCATTGTTGTCAACAAGTGTCCATCGGGCAAAGTCGTCTTCGGTGTCGAAGGTCTCTCCGAACACCACATCGCCGTTGCCGGCACGCGCACCGCTCGCAGCCAGAGACAGAAAAGCCGCAAACAGATGCCTTTTAATGAAATAATGTGGATTTACGTACATTTGTTTTGATTTTAAAGAATTAACGTTACAAAATTACATCAAAACCAATTTTCAATGTACAATTATCACTACTGCATTACCACTGCATTTCTATTCTGAACCTACAATATCATTAAGAAAATCGTGAATGCTCACACCCTGAGGCACACCGAGCTTCTTCCGCAGACGATGACGTGACGACTCGACGCTCCGCACCTCACGGAATGTAAGGGCGGATATTTCCTTTGTCGACATGCCTATGTGCAGATAGGCGCACAGACGCAGGTCTGTATTGCTGAGATTGGGATATTGCTGCGACAGACGGTTGAGGAAATCAGGATGCACTTCATCGAAGAATACCCTGAAATCCTCACTCACCGGTTTATAGTTATAATGTTGCAGGGCATGTATTATGTCATTGAGCCTTTTACGGTCCTGACTCTTATTTTTCCCCATTCCATCGCAAATATCAGTCAGCCCGTCGCTTAACTTGCGGTGGAACTCGCTTATCGACGCAAGATCAATGGTGTAGGTGGTGAGCTGACGGTTCTTGCTGGCGAGCTGATTGTTCATCTCCCGCTGGCGACGTTCGTACTCCCGCTGCTCATAGTAGACAAGTCTGTCACGCTGAATATTTATGAGTCTGTTCTTTCTACGGTCGCTTCGGATGCGAAAGAGGAGTATGACTGTGAATGCGGCAAGTATTAAAAGGAATACTGAAACGACACACACCATGAGCGTGCGGAGGAAGACAATGGTACCTAAAGTGCCGACCGAAGCCTCCAGTCTGCTGTTAGCGTTCTTCAGCCTTTCGGAGTCGTAGGCTACAAGAAGCTGCCGCAACTGCCTGTCACTGTTTTCCCGCCATACAGAATCTCCCGTTTCCTCATACTTTATAATATTGTGCAGTGCCTCAATGGAATCTCCTAATACGAACGATATGTCGGTAAGCTGACGATAGGAACGCGTCTGCACCGCCAACGGAGTGCCAGGCAACCTACGGTGTATTAGCCTCACCATGCGGCGTGCCTCACCTTCCTTACCGAGCAAAGCCTTGACATAAGCCGTATTGAGCATAGTCTGAAGAATGTCAGGATTGAATTTCAGGGATGACTGAAGGCGTGATGCCCTGTACAGTTCAGCCTCAGCACGTGTATAATCTTTCTGCGCGCAGTACACTTCGGCGCGGTTTGTGTATATCAACGACTGCCCGAGTCTGTCAGCAGATGACGTGTATCTGAAAGCACTGTCCATATAGCAGAGTGCCTCACCGTACTTTTTCAGGGCGTAGGATACAAGTCCAAGATTATTGTAATTGTCCCGTATATTGACCGAATCGTTCAAAGACAGGTTTATGCCAAGTGCCTGTCGAAGCAAATCCTCAGCATTGGAATAACGTCCGGAAGAATAGTATATCCCGAAGATGTCATTGCACAGGAGGGCATGAATGTGGTCTTCGGACAGCCCTCTGGCTCTGTTCATCGCACTGCGATACAGACGCAGTGCCCTGTCAAGGTCTCCGAGCGACTGATAATTCTTGCCTCTCAGACGGTCGACATTCATGAGCAGCCGTCTGTCTTTAATACTGTTTTTCAACAAGGAAAGGCTGTCGGACAGACGGTTGAGCAGGAAGAGTGCTCTTGCATTATCACCGTGTTCTGTCATGGAAAGGGCTTTTATGTAATCGCGCTGTGCCTCGTCTGTTGCGCCATATGCTGGAAGAGCCGACAGAATGAATAAGAAAAGGAAGGAAAATACAGCAGACAACAGCACGTGACAATGCCTCACACTGCCTTGCCTACACTTTTCCGCATCACTGAAAAAACCGCAACAACTTATATTTAACGCTATTTCATAAATTGCCATTTTCATTCTCAGAAACTCAGAACATACGGCTCACTCGTCTGACTCCCTCTACAAGCGCGTCAATCTCTTCCCTTGTGTTGTACATGGCGAACGAAGCGCGCACCGCACCCTGTATGCCGTAACGCTGCATAACGGGCTGCGCGCAGTGGTGACCCGTGCGGACAGCGATGCCGAGGCGGTCGAGCAACGTGCCCATATCGAGATGGTGGATGTCGCCCACAAGGAATGACACAACGGCGTCCTTATGCTCTGATGTGCCGAAAAGGGCGATTCCATCGATAGAACGCATCTGTTCCATGCAGTAAGAAGTAAGCTCGCGCTCGTGCGAAGAGATGTTTTCCAACCCTATATCATTAACATAATCGAGCGCCACGGCAAGCCCGTGGGTGGCTATGTAGTCAGGAGTTCCAGCCTCAAACTTGAACGGCAGACTCTGGAAAACGGTCTTCTCGAACGTCACGCTCTCTATCATCTCACCGCCGCCCTGGTATGGCGGC
>UMDF01039994.1_pt1 | contig 10455 bp, 8 predicted proteins | sample 1964421 | NCBI WGS metagenome assembly UMDF01 (sample SAMEA4835987, study PRJEB28245) | human gut metagenome | biome: gut microbiome; material: fecal sample | place: Denmark | collected 2008
GATAATATGGATACCATTTCTAGCTTGGAAAATATATTCAGCCATTCTTGGATCCCATCTTCTTGTTTGATGTCCAAAATGAACACCTGCTTCTAGTAATTGTTTCATTGCAACTACTGCCATTTTAAATTCCTCCTCTTAGTTTTAATCTTCCATAAAGTATCATCATCTTTGGAAACTTTACTGCTATGTAAAGCACTCTCCGCCAATTAGCTTTATGTGTTTTTTCAACGAGTATTATTATAACACAACGAATATGCTTTTTGCAAGTATTTTCTAGTTTTTCATATTTTTTCTTAGCATTTCTCTACTGTTTGACCCTCTTTTGAATCTTTAACAATGTATCCTTTTTCTTTTATTATATCTCTTATTTTATCTGATTCAGCCCAATCTTTGTTCTTTCTTGCCTCAACTCTTTTCGTTAATAACTCTTTAATATCATCTGGTATCTCTTCTTCTTTGTGTTCATCAATTTTAATTCCTAAAACTCTATCAAATTTCTTTAACAGTTCTGCTACCTTTTTAGATTTCTCAGTTCTTTTTGCTACTTCCCATACAACACTCATTGCTACCGGCATATTAAGATCATCATTTATTGCTTCATTAAAATCCTTTTCATATTTTGATATAAGTTCTTCTGCGACATCTTCTGTTCCAGTTAAATGTTTTTGATATGCTTCTCTTAGCCTGTCTAACGCTATTTTTGCAGAATCCATTCCTTCCCAAGTAAAGTTTAATTTTTTTCTATATTGTATTGAATAGCAAAATAGTTTATATACTAAAGGATCATATCCTCTGTCTACTATATCTTGTAACAAGTAAACATTTCCTAAACTCTTTGACATTTTTCCGCCATTTATTAGCAAAAATTCACCATGCATCCAGTAATTAGCTGGTATCTTTCCACACATTCCTTTGCTTTGTGCTATTTCATTTTCGTGATGTGTTGGAATCAAATCAATACCGCCTGTATGAATATCAAAAACTTCTCCTAAATATTTTTGGCTCATAACAGAACATTCTATATGCCAGCCAGGATAGCTTGGTCCCCAAGGACTATCCCATTTCATAAGGTGATTTTCTGGTGCTTTAATCCAAACTGCAAAATCATGTGGATTTCTTTTTTCTGTATCTACTTCTACTCTTGCCCCCGCTTTTTGATTTTCTACATCTAAATTTGATAATACTGGATATTTATCTAATTTAGAAATATCAAAATATATAGCTGTTGAAGTTTCATATGCATATCCTTTTTTTACTAGTTCTTCTACTACATTTAGCATATCTTGAATATTATCTGTTGCCTTGCAAATTATTTCTGGAATCTCAATATTTAATCTCTCTAAATCTCTAAAAAATAATTTTGTATAATAATTTGCTATTTCTAATGGTGTTTTTCCTTCTTGTTTTGCAGACTTTATCATCTTGTCTTCACCTTCATCACCATCAGAAACTAAATGTCCAACATCTGTTATATTCATAGCTTGTTTTACTTTAAAACCATTATATTCTAATGTTCTTCTTAAATTATCTTGAAATATATTAGTTCTCATATTACCAATTGTTGCATCTTTATACACTGTTGGACCACAAGAATATATTTTTACCTCTTTTTCATCTAACGGTTTAAATTTATCCTTTGAATGTGTTAATGTATTATAAAAATATATATCCATAGTAGCCTCCTTCATTATTTATATTATTAAGAAAACATCTTAAAAGTATTTCTTTTAGGATGTTTTCTTATGTTTTATCATACACTATTCTGTTGTCGTAGCTTGTGGTTCTGTTCCTCCACCTGATATAGAATTATCAGTTCCTCCTGATGAACCTCCGCCTGAGTCTGGTGGATTAGTTTCTCCTCCTGAAGTTTCATTTCCACTTCCTGTTGATGGCGGTGTAGTAACAGTATTATCAACCATATTCGTTGATGGTTTTGGTTCTTCTACTGGTTTTGTATGAATTGTACAACTTTGCGTTGGAGCATTTCCATAATAACCACTGTAATCAGATTTCCATTTAGCATTCTTCTCCCTTTCAGGAATTGTCGTATATGTCCTTGTATATGTACTTGGACAATATTCCGTAGCAATGTTTCCTGACTCTGAACACAATGTGACAGTAGTTCTACCTCCATCACAAGTTTCAGTTGGTTCTGTACCACTTACAAAAATCTCATTATACGTGTCTGAACATTTAGAACTTGCAAGTAGTCCTGTATCTCTACAAATTTTCTTTGTAACTATTCCGCTTGGTTCTTCAAATCTAGCACTTTCTAAATCTTTATTTATACTTGTCATTATAGCATCCCAAATTTGACCTGCTGGATTTCTTCCACTAAAATTGATTTCCTTATTTTCATCATAACCATACCATGTTGCAGCAGTATAGTATGGAGTAAATCCACAAAGCCATCTATCCTTTGATTCGTTAGTTGTACCAGTCTTTGCAGCAACATCCATTCCAGAAATTGCACAATATGTCGCTGTACCATAGCTCTCTGTAACTGGTGCTGTTAAAATAGATTGTAAAACATATGCATTTTGCTCTGTCATCACTTGTTTTCTTTCTTGTTCTGGCTCTAGAACAACATTTCCATTTCTATCTTCAACTTTTGTATAGAATGTTGGTTCTATATATTCGCCATCATTTGCAATCATTGCATAAGCTTCTGCCATTTCTAATGGACTTATACCATTTGTTATTCCACCTAAAGCTAATTGAACAGCTTCATCATTATGTTTTTTATTCTCACTTGCTGTAACTAATTTACTCACACCTATTTCTCTTAAGAAATTAATTGAATTTAATGGACCTATCTCTACCATAGCCTTTACGTTAGGTATGTTTTGTGATCTTGCAATTGCTTCTCTCATTGTCATAGAACCTTCGAATTTTCCACTATCATTTTTAGGTTCGTATGGATTTGATTCTGTTCCAAAATTTGTCTTAACATCTGCATATACTGTTCCTGCTGTTATGACTTTATTTTCTAGTCCTGGAGCTATTACTGCTATTGGTTTTATTGTAGAACCTGGTTGTCTATAAGCTTGTGTTGCCCTATTAAATCCTGAAGCATTAACCTCTGTTCCAAGACCTCCAACAGTTCCAACGACTTGCCCCGTTTTATGATCTATTACAACCATTGCAGCTTGAGATTTTATCGTTTCACCATTATCACCTTTTCTAGTTCTTTGGTATTTATCTGTTTTCTTAAATTCTTCCTCCATTGTTGACTGAATAGCCGCATCTTCAGTTGAATAAATTACATATCCTTTACTTCTAAGTTGCAAATCCGCAAATTCTGCATTCCAGTTGTTCTTTTCCATTAAATCATTTTTTACTTGATTTATAGCAGCTGCTGTATGATAAGAATAATTTGCTGCATTTGTTGTCGTCTCTCCTTTATTAAAAGCTAGACCATTGTTAACTTCTTCAACTGCTGCATTATATTCTTCATCACTAGTTATTGCTCCTAGTTCTTTCATTTTCATTAAAACAGTTTTAGTTCTGTTTTTTATCTTCTCTTGCATTTCTGCATTATCTGTTTCGAATGGTTTATATGCATTAGGTGAATGATTTATCCCTGCTAAAAACGCACACTCTGCTAAGCTTAAATCTTTACAAGATTTATTAAAATAGTATTTTGAGGCAACTTCTACCCCATATGCTTTATCTCCTAAAAAGATAATATTTAAATAAAGTTCTAGTATCTGATCTTTAGATATTAATCTTTCTACTTGATATGCTTTTGACATTTCTTTTACTTTTCTTATCATTCCTGCAACACCAGTATCATCTTTATCTGATGTTAAGTTTTTAACTAATTGTTGTGTTATTGTACTTCCACCATATGAAGATGATCCTCCATTAATTATGTATTGGAATGTTGCTCCAAGTGTTCTTTTTATATCCACACCATGATGTTGATAAAATCTTTCATCTTCGATTGAAACAAATGCTTTGGGCAAATAATCTGGCATTTCTTCCTTTGAAACTACAGTTCTATTTTCTTCTCCTGATAAATTAGCAATTTCATTACCATCTTTATCTAGTACTACTGTATTCATATTCTCGATAATTAAATCTTCTTTAGTAATTTTAAAATCATCACCAAAAAGACCAAAAAATATTCCTGCACATACTCCTGCTATTGCAATAATAAATAATACAAAAATAATTAATATAATTTTTAATATTTTCTTTCTTCTTGGATTTTTTACTTTTTCACTCTTACCTTTAGAATGGGTACTTTTTCTTTTTTTATTACTTTTTTCTTTTATATCTTTACTCCCCATTTTTACCCTCCTTAAGCAAAAACTTAAATCATGAATATTATATTATAAAATTTATAAAAGATAAAGTTTTTTAAGTAAATTTTAATAATCTTCATCTATTATATCATTAAATTCAGTTATAATCTTTGCACCATCTTTTATTAATCTATTTGTTCCTACCGACATCTTATTATTAATATTACCTGGAACAACATATATCTCTTTTCCTAATTCTAAAGAAAAATCTACTGTTATCATTGTTCCACTTTTTTCATTTTCTGCTTCTACCACTACCAATTTATCTGCCAAAGCACTTATTATCCTATTTCTTGCTGGAAAATTATTTTTTAATGGCTTGGTACCTACAATATATTCAGAAACAATACAACCATCATTATTTATTATTTTTTTAGCAATTTCTCTATTCTGATATGGATATATATTATCTAATCCATTTCCTATAACAGCTATTGCCCTACCTGATGTGCTATTTACTGAATTTTCTTTTAGTACTCCTAAATGAGAATTAACGTCAATCCCTAATGCTAGGCCACTTATTGTATGAATATTATTCTTAGATAAAAAACTCCCTATTTGCCTAGCAATATTTATACCATAGTTACTAGCTTTTCTTGCGCCAATAACAGCAATTTTATTTTTTCTATTTAAAATTTTACAATTTCCAATTGCATATATTGCAATTGGTGCATCATATAAATTCTTTAGTTGTTTAGGATAATCCTTATCATAATAAGTTATAACTTGTATATTTTTTTCTTGCATATACTTAATGTATTTATCTATCTTTTCCTCCTGATTTAAATTTAAAATACTACATATTTCATTTATATTCTCATAATTATGTAATAACTCTATTTTCTTTTTATTTGTAATTTTTTTATATTCTGCTAACATAAGCCAATTAACTAATTCTTTATAAATCATATAACCTCCTAAAAAACACAAAAGGAGAAGTAAAAACTTCCCCCTTTTATTTATATATAAACCCTTTTACTATTTACTTTGATTTTTTGCTGCTTTTACGATATTATTCATAAGCATTGCTATTGTCATAGGACCAACTCCCCCCGGAACTGGTGTTATATATGATGTTTTTTTAGAAACTTCTTCAAAATCTACATCTCCCGTTATCTTACCATTTTCCATTCTATTAATTCCTACATCAATAACTGTAGCACCTTCTTTTACCATATCTGCTTTTAAAAACTTTGGTTTTCCCATTGCAGTTACAATTATATCTGCATCTTTTGTAATTTTCTCGATTTCTTTTGTTTTAGAATGGCATATAGTAACTGTTGCATTTTTAGATAAGAGACATTGTATTAATGGCTTCCCTACTATATTGCTTCTACCAATTATAACTGCCTTTTTGCCTTCTGTTGGTATGTTATATTCTTCTATCATCTTTACAATACCATAAGGTGTACAAGAAACAAAACAATCTTGTCCTAAAGCCAACTTTCCCACATTTATTGGATTAAATCCATCTACATCTTTTCTATAATCTATTTTTTTAAATGCTTCGTTTATATCCAAATGTTTAGGTAATGGACTTTGTAATAATACTCCATTAATACTTTTATCTTCATTTAATTCATCTATTAAAGCTAATAATTCTTCCATTGTTGTATTTTCTGGTAATAGATGTTCTTCATATTCTATACCAATTTCATTACAAGCTCTATTTTTATTTCTTACATATATTTTTGATGCTGGGTCATCTCCAACTAAAATGACTGCAAATTTTGGTTTAATCCCTTCCTTTTTTAACTCATCCACATCTTTTTTTAGATTTTCTCTTATTTTTTTTGCTAAAGCTTTTCCATCTATTATTTCTGTCATTTTTTGCCTCCGTTTTTTAAAAGATTTTATACTATATATCTTGTTTTTGCAATATCTAATCTTTTCTATTTATATTTTTAGTATGCTTCATATCCCCAGCTCTAGTTATAGTTTCATACCCATATTTATCTTTAATTAAATCTACTACTTTATCTAATTTTTCTTGTTTTTTGGTATCATTATTTTCAAATATTGAGATTTGCTTTTCATCTTCTTCACATAAATTATCTACTCGAATTCCAATCAATCTAATAGGCTCACCTTTGTATAATTGTCTTACTAATTGTTTTGCAGCATTAAATATTTCTTTAGTTGAATTTGTTGAAAAGTCAAGTTTTCTTTGATGTGAATAATTTTTAAATTCACTTGTTCTAAGCTGTACACTTACAACATTACAAAGCATCTTTATTTTTCTTAACCTATATGTTGTATGTTCTGTAAGCGCTAATAAAACTTCTTCTATTTTTTCTATATCATTTATATCTTGTGATACTGTGGTAGAATTTCCTACACACTTTGGTTTCTGATATGTATAAACAACTTCGGATTCATCTATTCCATTAGCATATTCCCACATAGTTTTGCCAAACTTACCAAATTTTTTTATTAATAAATTTTTATCTACCTTAGCTAAATCTTCTATTGTTTTTATATTCATATTATATAATTTAGGGAGCGTCCTTCTTCCCACCATAAATAATTCGGATATTGGTAATGTCCACATTTTTCTTGGAATTTCTTTTTCATATAATGTATGCACTCTATCTGGTTTTTGAAAATCTGAAGCCATTTTAGCTAATAATTTATTATGCGCAACACCAATATTTACTGTGAATTTTAATTCTTCTTTTACTCTTTTACTAATTTCGTATGCAACATCTATTAATCTTCTGCCATTTAAGAATTCGGTCATATCTACAAAACATTCATCTATAGAAAATCGTTCTACTTTATATGAATATTCTAGCAATAATTTATATAGCATATCTGAATATTTCCTATAAACTTTAAAATTACTCTCGTAAATTTTTATTGTAGGACATTTTTTCCTAGCACTATATAGTGGTTCTCCTGTTTTTATCCCAAATTGTTTTGCCAAATTACTCTTGGCTAAAACAATTCCATGTCGTTGTTTTTCGTCCCCACCGATTATTGATGGAATCGTTCTTATATCTAACTTTTCGCCACATTCTAGTTTATATACTGCAAGCCATGATAAAAAAGCATTATTTACATCAACATGTAAGATTTCTCTTTCCATTTATTTCACCATCGCTATTATAAAACATTTGTTCTTACATGTCAATAAAAAAGAGCAAAATAATTTGCCCCCTAATAATCTAAATATTTAATTTACATACTAAATAATACTAATCTATCAATAATTTTTTCCCTTTTAGTAAAAAAATTAGTTTTTACGATTAATTTTTGAATTGGATTAAAAAAACATTCTATAAGTGGGATATCCTTTAGTTTAAATTTTACTTTAATTGCATTACAAGTAAATAGCTTACAAGTAATACATTGCGTAGAACAATGCTTATCTACTAAATATGGACATTCCTTTAATTCCCCATTCATAGTTAGTGGATGCTTAAATTTGTGGCAGCAGCCCATTGTTACTCTTTCACTACAATTTCTTTTTCCTATACATATATCATCTTTAAAATCGCAATAATTATTTTTCGCAAATTCTTCATCTAACTCTTCACATACTTGGTCATAAATATATTCTATTTTTTCCCTTTTTTCTTTAATAAAAACTGCTTTTAAGCATTTTATTATATCTGTTTTTCTTTCTTGGGTACTATCATCTATAAGCTCACCTATTATTTTCTTTTCTTTGTATTCTAATCCTATATCAAGCTTCTTTCTATAGCAGTTTTTTAATATTCTTTGAATATTTTTTATTATATTTTTTAAATTCGTATCTTTTTCTATTTTGATACTAAATAACACAGGTAGTTCTTTTAATTGAATTTTATTTTTATTATCTTTTATTGTAATAATTTGATAAAACTGATTTTTCTTAGAATCGATAAATTTCTTTAATGCTCCTTTTTGAATAAAAATATCATATTCTTCATTTAACTCTAAAACATCTTCATTCTCCTTCAATTTTAATTTCGTTCTCCCTTCTCCTCATTAATTATAAAATCATTAAGATTTAATTTTTCTACTAATCTATTTATGTTATTTGAAATATAATAACATAGTATTTGTTCAGGTTTTATTTGGCCTATTTTTATTTTGTATTCTATCCTTTTATTAATTTTTTCATATCTTTTATCATTTATTTGCTCTTTTCCTGATACTACTGAATATAAATATTTTGAGACCCAATCATTTAATGCTTCATTAATTGATTCCATATGATTACTTTCAATTTTATAAATACTTTCTTTATCATAATAATACTTATCAATGCAAATTCCACTTTTATGTTCTATTATTTGTTGTCCATTTGTTTGCATACTTTTCCATTCACTTGATGCTAAAAAATGTGCTATTTCATGATATATAGCAAGAATTAACTTTTCTTCTTCATCATAATTTGCTACACTTAATATTGGATTAAGGCTACATAGTTTATTATTCCTATACTGAGGAGGATATTCTAACAAAAAACATCTATGCCAGTTCTTCATCTTTATACTTCCACAATATTCTCCATCTTTCTCATAATAAAAATTATATTCTATCTTTTTATCTTGTTTATTGGTAATCTTTACTTGTAATTGTTTATTCCTATCGTATAAACATCTCAATCTGTTTAAATCTATATTATATATTGGGTTAGATAATTCCAATAAAACTTGATTAAGTATTCTTTTGATAAGTTGTATTCTATTTTCTTCCATACTTCATCTCTCTTATATAAGGTTGTGGACACAGAAAAATCTGTGCACACTTCATTCGCTTTAATTATACTGCTTGCAATAGCCATTAGGACTCACTTCTGAGCTGTCCAGCATGCACTCAAGCCATGTTCCGTGTGATGTGCTGTGCGAACAATTTGCACAACATTTATCACAGTTCATCTTTACCATATTTGTGAGCATGGTGTTTTTCCCTTTTTCACCTTTCCGTAAAATGTTTGTTCTGGCTTTCATCGTTTTTACCTCCTCCGTTAATTAAAGCACTTTCAGTTAACTACTACAGTTATATATTAAAATTATTTTACAGTTATGTCAATATTTGCATTTTTAGTCATACCATTCTAACTCCCAATCTACAACTTTTACTGTATCACCATCTTTTACTCCGGCTTTTTTTAAAGCCTCATTAACACCTAGCTCATCAAGTTTTCTTTGAAAATAATACATTGATTCTGTATCTTCTAAGTTAACCCTAGACATTAATTTCTCAACTGCTGGACCAATAACTACATACATATCTTCTTCTTTTACTATTTGGAATTCGTTTTTATCTTCTTCTAATTTATATACTTTTCTTTGATTTGTTTCTATTAGATTTTCTTTTGGAATCTCTTTTAAAAGTTCTTCTACTCTTGTTAATAATTCCTTTACACCTTGTTTAGTAATAGATGATATCTTAAATATTTCTAAATTTTCTTTCTTAGCAACTTTTTCTAATTCGTTATATAAAGATTCATCTTGTGCAACATCTAATTTTGTAGCAACAATAATTTGTTTCTTTTTTGTTAATTTTTCACTATAATTTTTAAGTTCATTATTAATATCATAAAAATCCTTTACTGGATCTCTACCTTGAAAACCTGAAACATCTATTAAGTGTAATATTAATCTTGTTCTTTCTATATGTCTTAAAAATTGAATTCCAAGCCCTACACCTTCGCTTGCACCTTCTATTAATCCAGGAATATCTGCAATTACAAAACTATCACCATTTTCTGTCTTTACAACTCCTAAATTTGGATTTAAAGTTGTGAATGGATAATCTGCAATTTTAGGTTTAGCATCTGTAACAACAGATAAAAATGTTGATTTACCTGCATTTGGAAAACCTACTAATCCAACATCTGCTAATGATTTTAATTCTAATATTAGTTCTTTTTCTATACCTTTTTCTCCTGTTTGTGCAAATCTAGGAGCTTGTCTTGTTGCAGTTGCAAAATGAGAATTTCCTTTTCCACCTCTTCCACCTGGCAACACTAATTCTTTAGAATCTTCTTCTGATAGATCAGCTACAATTTCTCCTGTTTCTGCATCTTTAACAACTGTACCTATTGGAACTTTTATATATAAATCTTTTCCTTGTTTTCCGTTACAGCGTGCTCCGCTACCATTTTGACCATTTTCTGCTTTAAATTTTTTATTATATCTAAAATTTA
>UMDF01002986.1_pt1 | contig 10435 bp, 7 predicted proteins | sample 1964421 | NCBI WGS metagenome assembly UMDF01 (sample SAMEA4835987, study PRJEB28245) | human gut metagenome | biome: gut microbiome; material: fecal sample | place: Denmark | collected 2008
GCTGTTCCGGGCGTCACCCACTCCACCCCTGAGATAGAGATAGGCTGGGCTTTCTGCACCATCAACTGCGTGATGCTCACTGCCGGAGCGTTCCTCATGTTCACATGCATAAAGGCGGAGAAAGCTCCAAAGATCATAACCGACCTGTCCAAACTGAGCTACGGCATGTATCTCATGCACATATTCTGGCTCGGCATGTGGGCAGGTGTGTTCAAGTCTGTTCTCGCACTGCCCACCGTGGCTGCCATCCCCTGCATCGCCATATGTACGTTCGTATGCTGCTACATCACAGCGAAAGTCATATCGCTTATCCCCGGCAGCAAGTGGGTGATAGGATAGACACAAGTCAGTTAAAGTGTCAATATCTTATCTTTTTGCAGCTTATTCTATAAAAAAGTGTCTTTTTGTTTGTTTTTCAAAATAAAACATGTATCTTTGCAACCGAAAAAATTGAAAGGGAGATAAAAGGAGCCTTCTCCGGAAGGCTTCCCACATATCCGCCTTGGACGACAGGGCAATGGTTTTTCAGGTAACATAACAAATCAAATAACTAACATTAAAGAAATGAAAGCCACAGAAGTTGTAGAAAATCTGAAGAGAAGATTTCCGAATGAGCCTGAATACATACAGGCAGTAAGTCAGGTGTTAGGCACCATCGAAGAAGAGTACAACAAGCATCCGGAGTTTGAGAAAGCAAACCTCATCGAACGTCTGTGCATTCCAGATCGCCTTGTAGAGTTCCGCGTGACGTGGATTGACGACAAAGGCAACGTGCAGACAAACATGGGATACCGTGTACAGCACAACAACGTGATTGGTCCGTACAAGGGTGGTCTGCGCTTCCACGCATCAGTAAACCTGAGCATCCTGAAGTTCCTCGCATTCGAACAGACATTCAAGAACTCGCTCACAACCCTGCCTATGGGCGGTGCCAAGGGCGGATCTGACTTCTCGCCGCGCGGCAAGAGCAACGCTGAGGTGATGCGCTTCTGTCAGGCTTTCATGAACGAGCTCTACCGCCACATAGGTCCCGACGAGGACGTTCCGGCTGGCGACATCGGTGTGGGCGGCCGTGAAGTGGGCTACATGTTCGGACAATACAAGAAACTGACACACCAGTTCTGCGGCATTCTCACAGGAAAGGGTCTGGAGTTCGGCGGATCGCTCATACGTCCGGAGGCGACAGGATATGGCAATGTTTACTTCCTCGAGAACATGCTCAAGACACGCAACATCGACCTGAAGGGAAAGACGGTGCTTGTGAGCGGTGCAGGAAACGTGGCTCAATATACAGTGGAGAAACTCATACAGCTCGGAGCTAAGCCTGTGACACTGTCTGACTCGGACGGCTACATATACGACCCGGACGGCATAGACGAGGAGAAGCTGGCTTATGTGAAGGAACTCAAGAACATAGAACGCGGACGCATAAGCGAGTATGCGGAGAAATACGGAGTGAAATATGTTGCCGGAGCCAAGCCATGGTTTGAAAAGGCAGACATAGCACTGCCCTCTGCCACACAGAACGAGATAAACGAAGAGGCTGCAAAGGCACTCGTGGCAAACGGAGTGTTCGCCGTAAGCGAAGGCGCGAACATGCCGTCCACACCTGAGGCTATCAAAGTGTTCCAGGATGCCAAGATTCTGTATTCACCCGGAAAGGCTGCGAACGCCGGCGGTGTGGCAGTGTCTGGACTTGAGATGACACAGAACTCTGAGCGCCTGCGCTGGAGCAGCGAGGAGGTTGACAGCAAACTGCACGAGATAATGAACGACATTCACGCCAACTGCGTGAAGTACGGCACCGAGCCAGACGGATACATCAACTACGTGAAGGGCGCCAACGTCGCAGGATTCCTGAAGGTAGCCAAGGCTATGATGGCGCAGGGAATAGTCTGACCCCTGCATCAGAACATAAATTACGGAAATGGAATATAGCACAGCATGGCACACCGGCTGTGCTATATTTTTTTCCAAGCACATGTTCCGAATTAACAAGGTTATGTGTTTTCGTATAAAACCTTCAGACTCATCCCTATTCTTGAAAAATATCCATATTTAAGTTTTTCAACTTTGACATCCACATATTCACTCTTTGTTTATGCCCAGAGCCCTATATACATTAGCGTTGCCTGACACTATCCTGTTACCGTTTTCATCATATATGAACAGTGTCGGATAACCGTAGATATCCCATATTCCCTTTAGGCTCTTGCCATTGATGAGATAATGCTCACCGCCGATATACTTTACCATATCCTCCCATTGCGCCATATTGCTGTTGTCCGCAATATACACAAAGTCGTAACCTTGCTCACTAAGACGCTTCTTATGCTTCCTTATTATCTTATGTGAGTTTAAGCACGAACCACACCATGTGTTCCAGAAATCAACCACAACCTTGCGCCCTTTGTGACGGCTCATGATATATCTCTCCAGATCTTCAGCCCTGACCGAGTCAACGTCAACTATCTCATACTTCTGTATAGCATTGTCGCTTTGCGCCCATTCGGACAGATTATCGTTGTATTCCAATATCATGTCGGCAACATCTGGGTTTCTGTTTGAATAGAAACGTTTTATATCCTCCTTCTGTTCGGAGGTCAGTGCCTGTATGCTGTCGCATATCTGTCGCACATATGCTGTTGCGAGCAGAAGGTCGAGGAAGGTGTTGTCTTTGAATCTTATTACGCGTCCGAGACTTTTACGTGCATGCTCCATCCACTCCTCAGGTGTCGTATCGGATATTGGCTTCAAACCGAATTCCTTTATATCAAGCACCGATTTCATGAATGTGTGTATCGGGGAATGGTCTTCTCTGAACGCTATAGAGGCATAAAGAAAGTCGGGGCTGCCGAATCCGAGACTGTCAAGAAAAGAATAATACTCTATTCCCGGTTCTTTTGGAACAATTGGTTCCGGAACGAGCGAGCGATACGGATTGTCCGGAGAACAAATGTCGTCCTGCTGTCCCTTAATCTGTGTTTGGTATAGTTGAGAAAAAGCTTCGGGACACATTCCACATTGATATAATACTTCATTATTTTCTCTATTCCCGGTGACAGATTCATGACTAATGAAAGAATGTCATAATTCAGTGCCGTGAAAGCCATGCGTTCGTCAAGGAAATCCCTTGGGGAAAGAAAGTATACCCATCTGTTGTCATCATATAAGTCTACCGCCATATCTTCAATCAGATCCGCCTCGGAATCATTTAAACCGAAACCACCCTGTGTGATAAAACGGTCGCTTGCACCATCATATTCTACGTATGTTGGCTTTTCCTGCGACAATGAGACAATATGTTTCATCCTTAAAAAAAGGGAATCTTACGAGTGATATACAAGTGCGATAGAGATATGATTTAGAACAATTCTTATAAACGGCTTCGCTGTAATAAAAATCAAAAGAAAACCACTATCGCTCAATTTTTCCAATATTTGAATATCCGCATTCTGTCCATACTTGCAAATATGCAACTATAAAACGCTCTGTTGCGTTCGATTCACGGTATGTGCAATGCCGTGACCTGAAAGAGGCTGTTTGGGGCTGCGAAACATGCTCTTTCAGGAGCTGAAACAGCATGTTTCAGACGCCCGAAAAGCACGTTTTGCAACCCACTGGCAATCAGACAGTTGTCTCAAACAATGTCCGTGGACGCGATTAACATAAAATGTTAACGATACAGGCGTCCTCCAACGGTCGTCGGGCGTATGGGACATTTGCGGATATTCATATTTAAATCCAGACAGGATTGGGGTTAAATATGATGCGAAATCGATATAAGAATTATGCATAAAGATTGGAGACCTCTCACGGAACACACCTCCACATTGATATTCCTGCCAGTTTTGGGCATACCGGAAGAATTCCGGTGAAATTCAGCAGACGCAACACTCACGATGGGACTGTTCTTTGGTTAACTAAGGTTAAAGACAGTTTATAACCGGAGGGCTCGCGCGTCTTATTATCAGATAAGAATGTTAATTAACTGTTCAAAATCAACCGATATTATAAGATTACTCATATGTCATATATATCTTTGCCGTCATCCTGTGCGCTCTTCAGGCTTTCATTCCAAAGTCTCATCGGTAGTGTAGCCCGCTACACTCACTCTTCTGACTTTGAAATGCACCACCGGTACAGCACACAACATGATGGCAACCAATTCAGAACATCTACTTATAAATAAACAATACATTATTCAACGATAGACGCACTCCTATGAACAATCACAACAAGACCCTACCGGCACTCATAATGCTGACATTACTGTACGTATGTATTACGGCAAGCGGACGCGATGTGACAGTGAGGACACCTGGCACGCTGCATACGACAATAAAAAGCAATGAGAAATATAAGATAAGTGAGCTGAAAATTGAAGGCGCGCTCAACTCTGCCGACATAATGATGCTGCGCGACATGGCGGGATGCGACGCAAAGGAACAACGCACCGAAGGACGGCTGAAAAGAATAGATATGAGCGGGGTGACATTTGTCAAGGACATCACTCCGTTCATAGAAAACAACAAAAGCAGCATCATAAACGACATATACACACTGCCGGCTTACATGTTCAGCAACTGTATAATAGAGGAAGTAGTATTGCCGCACAGCATAAAGGCTATAGGCGTAAGGTCGTTCGGCTATTCTGCCCTGAAAAAAATAACTCTGCCGGAAAACATCGTTGTGAACAACGACGCGTTCAAGGGATGCAGGAAACTGTCGGAAGTGACATTCCCTTATTTCACAAAGGAACTGTGGTCTGAATGTTTCAGCGGATGCACCGGTCTGAAATCAATAACCATCAACAACATAGGACTGCTGGGCTCACGAGCCTTCAGAAACATGGAGAACCTCACCGACATAACCATAAAGGGCGTCATCGGACATGTTGACGGATGGATGTGCCGCGACCTTCCGAGTCTTAAATCCATACACTTCGAAGGTTTTATAATCAACACAGGCAGCTCGATAATAGCGCAGAACTGTCCGCAGCTGAGTGAGATTGTGTTCTCCGGAACATGCATGCCTATGGGATTCGGAAGCGTGAAGGAATGTCCGCTGATGAAAAAGTGCACCGTAACAGGATATGTCATAAAGTCAGGTGACAAGAATTTCATAGAATATGACGAGCCGGTGACATTCAGCAGGCAGATGGAGGAGGCTTGCAGGAAATGTGAGGAGCTCATAGCAAGAGAAGAATACTCCAGCATCTTCGGAGTGAAGAACACACTCTACGACATGGTGGTAATACTGACGGACATCGGAGAGGAAAGAAAAGCCGCACAGTATGCCGAAATGGCTGCAAGCTACAAATACAAGGATCCGCAACAGGAGCGGGAACAGAGCGGGAAGTCATATAGCATTCTGAAAGGCGAAAAAGACTTTCTGGGCATACTGAAGGCTTCGAACCATTATGGAGCACACGACCCGGACAACGACAGACGCTTCACTTACGCTTCTGCCGACGACCCCGAACTGAAAAAGATAAAGGACTTCTTCAATCTTGAACACATAGCAGGCGACGGCGATGAGTTGTCACAGATGAGAAACATCATGTCGTGGCTGCACGACAGGATAAGACACGACGGCTCGGGAGGATTCCCTCCGGGCGCAGAACGCAACGCCATAGACCTTTACAAGGCATGCAAGGCAAGAAACTGCGGACTGAACTCACGCGGTCTGTCCATCGTTCTGACAGAGCTTTATCTTGCCATGGGATGGCAGGCGCGCTTCGTCACATGCCAGTCGATGGACCCGGGCGACAGCGAATGCCATATAGTTGTGGTGGTGTGGAGCAGGACACTGGGAAAATGGATTATGATGGATCCGACATACGACGCCTATGTATGCGACGAGAACGGACTGATACTGCATCCGGGAGAAATAAGAAAGAGTATGATAGAAGGCAGGAAGCTCGTCCTTAGCGACAATGCCAACTGGAACCATGTATTGATGTTCACCGAGAAGAACTATCTTTATGAATACATGGCAAAGAATCTGTATATTCTGAGTGCATACCTTGACAGCTATCCTAATGTCGAATCGGAGGGGAAAAGTACATACTACACTCTTAAGCCGGAAGGATTCGACGCGAATATAGGAGGCACCGCAACATACGACGAGCAATGGTTCTGGCAGAAGCCTTAAACCCGAATTATATTCCGGACGGTCAACCGCATCATATGCACGGACATGCCCGAATGACAGGTTAAGATACAAAGATAGTGCAAACGAGCGGAGTGAAAGCTTGCTTTCAAATTCCCGAGTGCAGCCTATCTTATACAAAGATAGTGCAAGGCGAGTGCAGCATCAAGGCGGGAAAACACAGTTTTACCAGACTTGATATTGCCGAGCCGAAGCCTATCTTATACAAAGATAGTGCAAGGCGAGTGCAGCATCAAGGCGGGAAAACACAGTTTTACCAGACTTGATATTGCCGAGCCGAAGCCTATCTTATACAAAGATAGTGCAAGGCGAGTGCAGCATCAAGGCGGGAAAACACAGTTTTACCAGACTTGATATTGCCGAGCCGAAGCCTATCTTATACAAAGATAGTGCAAACGAGCGGAGTGGAAGCTTGCTCTTAAATTGTCGGGAGCAATATAACATCATAAAACATAAGTTATTATCAAAACATATCAACAATGACTGTAAACAGAAAATTCGGGTATATCCTACTGGCTGTAACACTGCTGCTGCATGTTTCCGGTATGGCGGCAGAGAGAAAAAGCGTGACAGTGAAAACACCGGGAACGCTGAACTCACTGATATCCGGCAGTGAGAAATATGAAATAACCGACCTGAAGATTTCGGGAAGACTGAACGCAGACGACCTTGCCCTGTTGCGCGACATGGCGGGATGCAATAAGGAAGAGGAATACACCAAAGGTCAGCTGAGACATCTGGACATGAGTGCGGCGACATTAGTACCCGGTGAGACGACATACATCGGGAATGGGAAAAACCTTAAGATAACAGATAAAAACTCCATACCCGCATATATGTTCAGCAATTGCCGCATAGAGAGGATAGAGCTGCCGCAAAACACAAAACGCATCGGGGACATGGCTTTCATGCAATCGGCTCTGAAGAAAATAAAACTTCCGGAGAACATCATTCTGGAAAACGGTGCGTTCAGAGAGTGCCGCAACCTGTCTGATGTGACCTTCCCGAAATTCACAAAGGAAATTGGCGTTGAATGTTTCAGCGGTTGCAGCAAGCTGAGGAAAATCAGCATAAACGATATCGGATACATTGCCTTCCATGCTTTCAAGCAAATAGAGAATGTCACTGAGATAACCATACATGGAGTGCTCGGCCATGCTGACGGGTGGATGTGCTATGACATGCCGTCGCTGAAGACTCTCAGATTTGAAGACTTTATAATAAGCACGGGCGGTCCTGACATTGCTGAGAACTGTCCCGAACTTAAAGAGATCATATTTCTGGGCGATTGCGTGTCCATGGGATTCGGAAAGGTGACCGGATGTCCGCTTACAGACAAATGCACAGTCAAAGGATATATCATCAGGTCTGCCAACAGAGACTTCATTGAATACGAAGAGCCGATAGTACAGAACGCAAAATTCAATGAGGTATGCGCGACACTTGACAGGCTGACTGACATGCCGCAGTATTCGGAGGTGTTCGGAGTGGAATACGCATTGTATGACATGGCTTGTGTCTACTCAATAACAGGAGAGAAAGAAAAAGCCGTAGCGGCACTCGAGAAAGCCCTACGCAAAGGCTACGGCAACTACAAATGGCTGTGTCAGGACAAAGATCTTGACAACATAAGGAACGAAGAAGGATTCAAGAAACTGGCAGAAGAACTGCGGAAAACAAAGGATTATCTGTACGTGCTGAAGCACAGCGGACCTTACGCGACAGCATACACAACAAATAAAGAGAAGTTCACCTACGCGTCTCCAGACGATGAGGATATGAGGAAAATAAGGACTTTCTTCAATCTTGATGTGATTGCAGGAAAAGGGGACGAGATTTCCCAAATGAAGAATATCATGTATTGGCTTCACGACCAAATAAGGCACGACGGCTCCGGAGGATTTCCACGGAACACGAAACGCAACGCAATAGACCTCTACAACGCCTGCAAGGCACAGAACAGAGGACTTAACTGCCGCGGACTTGCCATCGTCCTGTCAGAGATGTATCTGGCTATGGGATGGCAGGCACGTTTCATAACCTGTCAGCCTAAGGACTACATACACGACAACGACTGCCATGTGATAGTCATGGTGTGGAGCCGGACTCTCGACAAATGGATATGGATGGATCCGTCGTTTGCGGCGTATGTCTGCGACGAAAACGGACTTCTGCTCCACCCTGGAGAGGTAAGAAGACGCCTGATAGACGGCAAGCCTCTCGTACTTAACAAAGATGCCAACTGGAATCATCAGAGTATACAGACAAAAGAATACTATCTCGACGAATACATGGCGAAAAACCTGTATTATCTGAGTACTTACCTGCACAACGGCTCAAATGTGGAAAGCGGCAACAGCAGCACTTACTTCACACTGAAGCCGGAAGGTTCTGATGCGGAAATAGGCAAAGACACATATGACGAGTCATGGTTCTGGCAAAAGCCATGAATATCATCGGCTAACGGTTATAAGCGGCAGTTCAAGACTGACAGGTATTATAAAAATACCCGTATGTCATATATATCCATGCCATCATTCCGTGCGCTATTTATACAATACAAACTGCGCCCGGCAAAAAAAGAGCAAGCTCTATTTGCACTCACTTGCATTGTCTTTGGATAAGACAAGCGGCGCTCGGCAAAAAAAGAGCAAGCTCTATTTGCACTCACTTGCATTGTCTTTGGATAAGACAAGCGGCGCTCGGCAAAAAAAGAGCAAGCTCTATTTGCACTCACTTGCATTGTCTTTGGATAAGACAAGCGGCGCTCGGCAAAAAAAGAGCAAGCTCTATTTGCACTCACTTGCATTGTCTTTTACGCTGCGTTACAAAGTATCATCGGTTGTGTAGCCCGCTACACTCAACTTACGGATTTTGAAATGCACGTCTTGGACAGGACACAATCTGATGGCAACTGATTCAGAACATCAATTTACGTCTCAACATCTGTTTTTTTCATATTTAGATTGATTGTCAAAGACCGTTCCTACAACCTGACAGGCAGGAACGGTCTTTTCTGTCATATTTTCCATGCATCGCTTCATAACGTAATGTTTTGATTATAACTATTGAACACCAACCTATAATCATACCGACAAAACTGCATTTTCAACTTGATTGCCGACTCTTCAGCCCTATTATCCACTGCATAAACCATACTGTTTACAGATTATTCTCAATGTGTCACACTACATTTTCACTCAAAACGGAAAACAATATGCCAGACAGCAGTACGAATTAAGGATTAAGTGTAACGGCAGATTAGATTTAAAACACATACATCAATTGTCATACTCTATATAAAGCACACCAGATTTTCACCGCTTCCACAACCGTTAAACAAATCTAAAACAACGCCCACAAAGTAAAGTTTACTTGTCTTTTAGAAAAGAATATTTTACTTTTGCAACATAGATATCACATATTCATCAATCTGATTTAAAACTTACTGTTATGAACAAAATTAATTTATTACCTGTACATGCCAAGATATACGGTTACATATTGTTGGCATTGTGCCTTGTTTGTTTAGCTGTTATAGTGACCAACGACGCCTGGCTGCCCGACGATTTGGTGAGTATAGCCATGCCGGGATTTGGTGGAGGTATTTTATCAAAATACCGTTTTGTATTCGAGAAAACCGGTATGACACACGAGTTGGTCTTTGTTCTCACGGCAATAGCGTTGTTTCTCATTGCATTTGCCCGCGAGAAAGACGAAGATGAGTATTGCATGACGCTCCGGCTGAAGTCGTGGGTGTGGGCAGCCAAGATTCAAATGGCATTCACCATTGGCATCTTCCTCTTTCTTTTCGACGTGCCTTTTCTCTATGCTTTAGTTGCCAACATGTTTTTGGTGTTTGTGCTGTTCCGTGCAAAGTTCGACTACGAGCTGTGGAAAAGCAGGAAGGAGGCAAGCCATGAAAAATAGAATCAGAGTATTGCGGGCTGAGTTCGACATGACCCAATCGCAATTGGCAGAGCATATAGGTGTGTCCCGCCAATCAATTGTTGCTATAGAAAACAGCAAGTATGTGCCCTCCACCGTTTTGGCATTGAAAATGGCAAAGCTGTTCAATACCGATGTTTCCAACATCTTCAGCCTTGAAGATACAGATTAATAGCAAACGAATAAATAGCAAAAAACCATTAACAAAACACCCGGCTTTACATTCTTGGGTGTAAAACCGGGTGTTTAATTTGTAAAAACATTAGTTTTCAGTATTTGTTGCGGTGCGTACGGGACTCGAACCCGTGACCCC
>UMDF01027192.1_pt1 | contig 10399 bp, 5 predicted proteins | sample 1964421 | NCBI WGS metagenome assembly UMDF01 (sample SAMEA4835987, study PRJEB28245) | human gut metagenome | biome: gut microbiome; material: fecal sample | place: Denmark | collected 2008
GAGAATGACCTTGTCGAAATACATTCCTTCGAAAGTATTGTCAAAGACGGTGGGCGGAGTAGGATTGAGACATACCACAGTTTGCACATTGGGACAATTACCGAGTGCATGCTCCCCTATATAATCCACATTCTTGGCGATGGAAATTGTTTTCAAAAACTCCATAGACCAAAATACATACGGCCTTATCATTGTAACGGTTTCCGGGATAGTGACGGAAGTAAAGCCTTGGCCCGAAAACAGCCCGTTGTTAAGCACCGAAATTTTCTTGGGAATGGTCAATTCTCCGGTCAATCCGTTGGAAAACCTTCCTTCGTGAGCACCTCCAAAAGCACCAGCTTCCATTACGACTAGATTTTCGGGAAGATTCAATGTCCCTTGCATACGGCAAAAGGTGAAAGCATTGACTCCCACCGACCTCAAAGAAGCGGGAAAACTCACAGGAGCATAAAATTTCAGATTAGCGAACGCTTCCTCCCCGATGGTTGTCACCCCATCGTGCAGTGTCAAGGCGGTGCCGTTGGCAAAGCCTATTCCATCGAATGTACGTGTTAGAATCTCTGTCAAGAACTGCGGTATCACAATTTCTCCCTTCAAATCCCTCTTGTCGTTTCCCATCTGATAGAAAGCCGCTTCACCCAAATATTCCAACTTGTCGGGCAAGCGGAAAGTACCATATACATTATGCGCATCGGCAAAAGCGTAATCGCCAATGTGGCGCAAAGTGTTCGGAAGTTTCAGTTCGCAAGAAAAGCTGGTATTGCTGAATGCAGAACCGCCAATGTATTCCAAAGAATCGGGCAACACTACCTCCAGATTAACTTCAGGACTGAAAGCAAAAGCCTCCCCGTCAATGCGCTTCACGCTGTTGGGAATTACCAATTGCTTGGTAAGCTGCAATTCGCGGAGCGCGTTCGAGCCGATGCGTACCAGATTATCCGGAAGAATCAGTGTGCGCAAAGCGGATTTGTTTCCGTAGAGTGCGCCCTGCGGCAGCATATTGTCTTCAAAAACATCCGGTGCATCAAAATCGTACGGGTTCTTGGTATTCGCATGTACCATGCTTGCCTCCCGCAGGTTCAGTGCCGCCAGGTAGGGCATCTTCTCTCTGATAAGTTGGAAGTCGGTCTCCGTCAGTCGTCCGGTCAGTTTCAAGTTCTTCAATTCGTTGAGGTTCGTGCCGCGCTCTGCCAAGCAAGCTTCAAGAGTACCTTCCTTCTCTACGTGCACGGTGACGTAGGCCGAGAGGCTGAAGTTGTGAGACAGTTCATCGTTTTCCCACGCCGTGATTTCCTCGCCGGTGATGGCGAGGGTATAATCGCCCGTTTCGCTTCGTTTGTTCACCGTGATGGTAAAGGTATGCAGCTTGCCGGACGTATAGAGGGTTGCGTCTTCGCGCTTCAGTGTATATGAAACACCGTCGATGGTGACACCCACCACCGGATTGTCCGCCTCCACCTGTTGCGGCACCACTACGGCGCGATAGGTGTCATTGCTTTGGCCTGCCATCACGATGGAGCGTTTTTCTGTATCGGCAGGGGTCACGATTCCGGTGGCCATGTTGATGGTGGCATCCGGGCAGGTGTTGTTCACCGTCACCAGCCGGGGCAGCTTCTCCCACTCTGTCCCTTCAAATCCCGTACCTTTCTGCAGCACCACCTTCACGCCCGCCATGCGGTGCTTGTAGTTCAGGCGGATGATGCCGCCGGTGGGTTTCGCCCCGGCAACTTTTGCCCAGAGGAAGTCACTCTTCTCGTAAGCACTCATCTCGCCTTCGGGGGCAAGGCTTTGGTCGGCGGCAACGGAAAAGGGCCGGGCGGCTACTTCCGTAAGGCCGCTCTCAAAGGGATAGTAGCCATAGACATCTACGGGCGTAACCCCGTCTTTCCAATAGATTTCGGCGTTTCCCTCCCATACGCCCGAAGCGGCACGACAGGTCAGCGCAAAGTTGGTGGCACGGTTGCCCGCCCCTTTCAGCGTGCCGGGTACGTCACCCTCATAATCTACCACAAACACGCCCATACGGTCGCCGTCGGCAAAGCCGCCGTCATCGGCACGGGTCAGGCATTCTTGTTCTATACTGCCCTGCAACACCAAGGCAAGCGGCTTGTCCGGGGTTGCCTCTGCCACGTATGCATCGTCACATCCCCCACACAAGCAAGCAAGTGCAGCCAGCGTCCCGCCGATGCACGTCCTTGCCATTCTATGAAAATCTGTAAGCCTCATTATTGTTTTTATCAAATGAATAGTGAATGTTAGAATTCATTCTCCAGAAAGCGGACGATATACTCTCCTTTCCGATTAATATATCCCCATATGTCATCCCGCTTCACGCAGGTCATATCTTCGTAGAAGAAATCGCCTAAGTCGCGGAACTGTTCATCCCCTTTCGCGGTAAGCAGATACCGATGCCCATTTATGTCCTTGAAGTAGAAGTCATCCCCTACCCAATTGATGCTTCCGTCGAGATAGGGGAAGTAGGCCACTTTCTTGAAATCCTTGCCCACGGTATAGGTGCGCGACCCTTGCGGGGAGTCTCTCCATTCTATCCACCAAGTGTAATCGTTGTTAAAATCAAAGCTCTCCAACTTGAAAGGGCCGTAAACAGTAGCACCGGTCTTGTCGATGTAGAAGGTTTCACCGGCCTTATTGAACACACGGGCATATCCACTATGGAAAGAACGGGGCTCGATGCTATATTTCGCATCAATCACCATCTTTCCGGCAGTATCGATGTATCCCCACTTCTGCACTTCTCCCACAGTCTTGCACACCAGGGCCAGTCCTTCACTGAAATCACAGACCTTCTCGTACTGTGGTTCTATGACCAGCTTTCCGCTTGCATCGCGAAATCCCCACAAGTTTGTTCTCGGTTTTTCATAAGCTGCAAGGCCGTCACACAAAGGGCGCGGAGTCTTGTTTGCGCGATTGACAACTTCCAAATCCGGGAATACGGATTCGCCTGCCGTATTGATATATCTGTCCTCGTAAGTGTCTGTCGTCACAATAGCCACTCCACCCACGAAATTGGTGACCTCTCTTATTCCATCCAGCTCCTTGACAACCTTCCCGTCCACGTCATAGATACGTGCTTTCTTCGCCTCCGAGTCGAGTGCTATCATACGCCCGTTCTCGAATAGCGGAGCCGGACGGTTCCTATAATCCCCTTCCGGAATCTCGAACACCTTCTCGCCTGCAGTATTGATGAAGAACAAGCCATTGGAAGGCGTTATCACCAAAGCCCTCCCGCAAGAGAAACGGCCACAATTCACTTCCTTATTATCCAGCACAATTGTCTTGGTCTGTGCCGTCACCTTCGGTTCGATGAATGCTGCGGCATCCGACCACAGATTTCCATGATACAAACCCTTCAGTTCCGGGTCTTGCTCTTCGGCCTGCCGTGCCGCTTCATTTCCATCGGAAGCGTTCACGCTGCTACTTTGTGAAGTCCCGGTAGCTTTCTCCACCTCTTTCCCCACGGTCTCCACTGCATTCTTCAGCTTCTTCAGGAACTGGGCATGAGCCGAAGGGACAATTACGCCCAAGCCCAAGGCACAGGCAACAATAAATACACTTTTCTTCATATAACTATAGTCTTAATGTTCTGCCGAATCCAACAATGGAAGAGGCACGATAGCTCCCCTTCCACATCTGTTAATGTTTCTGCAAATTAATAAACTTTTTCATTCATATTTTGTCACCCGAAAAGGTGATTTTTGGCCATAAGCCAAGAAAAAACAGCGGATTTTGTGCCCTGCAAGGCAAAGATTTCTTTTTCCAGGCCGAAAAGAAAGGATGAGTGTATTCTCCATAGCTATCGTATTGTTTCTTTCCTATAGACTTTCCCGGATTCGGATATACATACAAAAAAGGCATGGAAGACTGTACTGTCAGCTTATCCCGGCATTCAGGCTCTCGCATTGCCCATCTATCAAGGATAAGCAACATCTGCAGAGTCCATGCCAAGACATGATATACAGCAGCACCATGCAATGCACAATGCGAGATACACATCTACGATGGACGCTTCCGTTGCTTTATCTTCTTGATAGATTTCAAAGCTTTGCGAGATTTGAATGCACGAAGATAACGTTTCGTAAACGCCTTTTCTTAAATAAAACGGACATCCCTTACACTTAAAGGTCTCTTAGTCCGCATCAAAGGAAAACATTTTTTCCAATAAAAGCAAATGTCCGTGAAGATTTCCTCACATATTTCCACGATTCTTTCATTTGACCGGCATCACTCATGGCCGGGAGTCGACAGAAGACTTGAGTAATAAATGAAAGTGTTCGCTTCCCTCTCACAGAAAAAAGTCGTGAAGCATTTTGCTCCCATGCCCTCATAAATTATCCAAAACCCTTTATTCATCGGCATTTCAGCCATGAGGGCAACTATGAGGGAAGAGGATGTATCATAATGAACATTTGAACACAAATTACACAAATTCGCAGAATGATAACATGCTGATAATAAATATTCTATAAAAAACATATTTGTGTAATTCGTGTAATTTGTGTTCTCTTTTCTCCTTTTGACACACCTTCTTCGGAACCGACAAGCTACTGTATCCTATCTTACAAACAACCACTGCAAAGGCACTGCAAAGAAGTTGCAGCATCACTGCAAAAGGTGTTGCAGCGTCACTGCAAGAAGTGTGCAGCGTCACTGCAAGAAGCGTGCAGCATCTCTGCAAGAAGTGTGCAGCATCTTTGCAGCACCTCTGTATGCAAACAAGGAACTGCTTGCCTTGGCATATTCCCATTTCCGCAGCCCGGAACACGGCTTCCGGTCCATGCAACCGGATATCGGCACAAATGCTCATGCTGCCTTTCTTCGGCTTCCAGCACGGCTTTTTCATTTAGAGGAGTTATCGGGAGTTAGAAGGAGTTATCGCCCTTCGGGCTTAGGAGTTAAAAGCCGACAGCTTTGAAAACCGTTTTCTGTAATCATAAGCAGGAGTATCGGCCTTTAACTCCCTGAGTGAGCGAAGCGAACGATAACTCCCTTTAACTCCTTAACTCCTACCATGAATAATATAGGCTAACTCCCTTAAATGAAAGAGCCGTGGGTTTCCAGTACATTTCCTCTCCGAAAAAGAAACATTTATTCCCCAAAATCGTATATTTGCCTCAATAAAACACTCTTAAGCCATAGTCCCATGAAGACAAGCCACAAGACTCTGCTACTATCCATCCTCCTCATGACCGGCACGCCGCTGCAGGCCAAGGACATACCCACCGACACCCTGCTGGCACGCCTCTACACCCGTGCCGCCGACCTCATGGAAGAGGGACATTACAACGAAGCCCAACGCAGTTTCGACACCGCCTTCGCCACCCGAGGCGTGGAACAGTCGCCCATTTACCCCATACTGCTGAACGAGCAGGGCACCCTGTTCGTCTACGCGGGAAAGATGAAGGAGGCCATGGAGCTGAAGAAACGCACCCTGCGCTACCTGCCACAGGTGGACGACCTTGAGAAACACATCAGCGTGTACACCGACCTCGCCATACTCTACCGCCGCCAGCACCGGAACGACTCCGCCGTCCACTACTACGGCAAGGCGCTGGATGCCGCCATGAAGTATGGAGACGACGGATGGATAGCCCACATCTACAACAACATCATGGTGCTGCACTTCAACATCCGCCAGCTGCGCGAAGCGGAAAGCTTTGCCGACCTCGCCCTGCCCTATGCGCAGAAGAGCGACGACATCTTCGTCACCTTCACCACCCACCAGCTGCGTTCGGCCATCAAGAACGAAGTGGGCAAAACCCGTGAGGCGGAAGAGAGCGTACGAAAGGCGTGGAGCATAGCCTGCCGCGCCGAAGGGAACGCCGACACGTGGAAGATGCAGTGCCTGCCCTGCCTGCTCAAAATCTTCATGAGGCAGGAGAAGCCCGACTCCATAACCCGATACCTGAAACTGGGAGACGAACTGCTGGAAAGGGTGCCGCCCACCACCGTGGCGGGCACAGGCTACCTGCAAGCCCGGGCATCCGCCGAAATGGCGCGGCGCAACTATGCCAAGGCCCTGGACGACCTGCAATGGCTGCGCCGCCGCAACGCTGGCTCAGAACCCAAGACCACCCTGGCAGAAATGGCACGCTGCCACGAGGGAATGGGCAACATGCGGACGGCATACCTCTACATGGACAGCGCCCGGATGGAGACCGACACGCTGGCACAGCGCAACCTGACCGCCCAAATGGCCGAATTCAACGTAAAGTATCGCACACAAGAAAAGGAACTGGAAATAGCCCGGCTCAACCAGACGAACCTGAAGCACGAAGCATTCCGATCCAAGATGATTCTTGCCACGGCACTCGTGGCGGGCATCGCCCTCGTCATCCTGCTGATGCTCCGCCACAAGAAACGGATGGCCGAAAAGAAGGTAGAACTGCTGAAGCAGGAGAACGAGCTGAACTCGGCACGACGATACATCGAAGGACTGGAAGAAGAGTGCAAGCACTTGGCCAAAGAGCTGCACGACGGCATAGCCAACGACCTGTTAGGACTACAGATGAAGATAGAAACCTCCAACGGAAAGGAGGACGGACATGAGCTGGCTGCTCTCGTCGGCCAACTGAGAAGCAACGTGCGCAACATCTCGCACGAACTGATGCCGCCCGAATTCGAACATCTCAGCTTAGAGCAGATACTCGCCCGCTATGCCGACAAACTGGCCGAAAACAGCGGAATAAAAGTAAACTATCATCCCATGAAGGAGGATGTGTCTCGCCGACTGCCCAACGAAACCGCCTACGAACTATACCGCATCGTGCAGGAACTCACCATGAACATTGTGAAACACGCTGATGCCAACCGCATAGACATCAGCCTCCGCACCGACAACGAAAAGGAATACGTCCTGCAAGTCACCGACAACGGCCGGAATCCGAACCATGCCGCAACCCGGACAGACACCCCCAACGACGGCATAGGACTGCGCACCGTAAACGACCGCATCAGGGCTATCAACGCCACATCCCAAACCAGCCCGGAAGCAGGCAACAATACGTTCACCCTACTATTCGACATAGACCATGACAACAACAGAAAAGGAAACATTTAAGATACTGATAGTGGACGACCATCCGATTGTGGCCGAAGGAATCATCGCCGTCCTTTCGCGACTGGAAGGGACGAAATGCAAGAGGGGACTTTGCGGCAAAGAGGCAAAGCGACTGATGGACAAAGAGAAATTCGACCTTTGCGTCATCGATCTGGAGCTGCCGGACATGAACGGATTCCAACTTATCGGGCAACTGCACAGCCAGGCACCTAAGTGCCGCATCCTTATCTATACCATGCACGAAGATTCCTGGGTCACCGCCAAACTATCTACCCTGCACATCCATGGAGCTGTTTCGAAGAATGCCGACATCAGCGAGCTGCCCCGTGCCATCGCCGCCTTGAGAAACGGGAAGAGATACTTTAGCCATGCTTTCCTTGAATTGAATAAGGAAGAGCAACACACCGCGCCGCCGCATGTGCCGCCCGAACTGTCGGGACGCGAAAAAGAGATACTCGCCTGCCTGTCGCAAGGGATGAGCACCACAGAAATATCCCAGTCATTGTTCATCAGCACCAACACCGTAAAGACTTACCGCAAGCGCCTGCTGGAGAAACTGGAGGCAAAAAACGTGGCGGAACTGGTCTGCAAGGGGAAGGAACTGTTTTAATGTCATAATTCACCACAGAGTAACACAGAGGCGCACAGAGTCTTTTTCTTCCGTTGATGTTCAATGACAAAGAAAAACTCTGTGCGCCTCTGTGTTACTCTGTGGTGCCCCCCGTGGTGAGCCTCTTTTACCGGACACTCACCGCCAGCGGATTGCGCACCTTCTGTGCAAATGCCGCCATATAGCCGTTCCAGGCTTCAGCCGTCTTGATGTCCGCGCGGTCCCAGGCAAAACCCCAGTAATACACGTAGTCGGCACCCGGCTCATAGTCGCTCACAGCCAGTACGTGGCCGTCTGCATTGTTACGCATCTTCTTCTCCTCTGCGGGGAAAAGCACGGTTTTGGCTTCCTTCACAACGGCAGGGAAAGCGGCACCCATAAATATCTTGCCGTTATCCGGCCCGGTAGTGGGGTCTACATACGTCATATAGCCACCGGCGGCATCAGCCACCACAGCACCGTCCGGCTCGTGCAGCACAATACCGGTAACAATGGGCAAGGATTCCTTCAGATTGCTATACGAAACGGCAGTACGGTTCAGATGAGAACCGGCATCCAGCGTAATCAGACGCGTTTCCACCACCGTAGTATCCCCTTTCACAGCCAGCGGATTGAACTCCAGCTTCACGGTGAAGCGCAACGGACCGTTGTCCAGCACCTCCTGCGTCTTGTAGCACCACGGATAGATAATGGTATCGTTCACCATCAATGCAGACGCTCCGGCTCCCAGTGTTGGGCCTACTGCATAGCAGTCCATGCCATAACCGTGGTCTATATGATAGGAGAATGTACGTACCAGCTCATCGGCAGCCTTCGGGTCCGTCTTGCGCAATTCATTAACCTGCTTCCAGGAGTCTGCATCCAGTTCCTTGGCATACATCTCTTCCAGTACCGGTGCAGCAGTGCCTCGCTTCGTGAACAAGTCGTAGCCGAAACCGCGTTCCCCCCTTGCCTGCAATGCAGGACCGTAGGCACGGAAGCCTACCAAGTCGTTCTCCCAGGCCATGTCGTCCAGACGTTCGGGATACTGCCGCCCACAAGCCCTTACCTCCACATCGACGGGAGTACCGGCTTGGACGGTATATGCAGCCGATGTATTGGCGGCTACCGTAGCAGGGAAGATTAATTTGTCATCGTAGGTCACTTGGTAAGGCACCTGCTCCCCTTCGACATTCAGAACCACAATCTGTGCGGTGTCTGCCAGATTCAGAAGGTTTGAGATTTCGGTCATGGACACCTCTACCATCTCATCGGAACGGTCCATCGCCAACGGATTGGTTACCGTAACAGTCACTGTCTTGCTATCGTTACAAGCAAGACAGCAGAGGGCCGCCATACATAATAAAAGAAAGTTTCTCATATAATCATTGCTTTTTCCTAATCAGTTGTATAACTTTCTTTTAGGCGTGGATTTCGCGGATTATACGGATTTTCCTTATCCTTTCCGCGAAATCCGCGTAATCCGCGCCCAAAAGAAAAAGGTGACAAGTGACATTATCCTGCCACTTTATCACCTTCTCAATTATCCTTTAAATTTATTTCGGTTGCTTTCCGATGTAAGCCAAGATACCGCCGTCTACATAGAGGATATGACCGTTTACAGCATTAGAAGCTTCTGATGCCAGGAACACTGCCGGACCGGTAAGTTCTTCCGGGTCCAGCCAGCGGCCTGCCGGAGTCTTGGCGCAGATGAACGAGTCGAACGGGTGACGGCTACCGTCGACCTGCTTTTCACGCAGCGGAGCAGTCTGCGGGGTAGCGATGTAACCCGGGCCTATACCGTTACATTGGATGTTATATTCACCATATTCAGAGCAGATGTTGCGAGTCAGCATCTTCAAGCCACCCTTGGCAGCGGCATAGGCCGACACAGTCTCACGACCCAGTTCGGACATCATAGAGCAGATATTGATAATTTTACCGTGGCCCTTCTTCATCATGGCAGGCAGCACAGCCTTTGATACGATGAACGGAGCATTGAGGTCGATATCGATTACACGACGGAAGTCAGCAGCCTCCATCTCGTGCATAGGAACACGGCGGATGATACCGGCATTGTTTACGAGGATATCAACAGAGCCTACTTCCTTTTCAATCTGGGCTACCATGGCCTGAACAGCAGGTTCGTCTGTCACATCACATACATAACCGCGTGCCTTGATACCCTTTTCAGTATAGGCAGCCAAGCCTTTGTCTACCAATTCCTGGTTGATGTCGTTGAAACAGATAGTCGCTCCCTGCTCTGCAAAAGCTGAAGCGATAGCAAAACCGATACCATAAGAAGCACCTGTAACAAGGGCTACTTTACCTTCCAAAGAAAAATTCAAATACGGATTCATAACGTTAAATTATTAAGTTTAAATAAGTGATATTCTATTTATGTACGATTTGCAAGTAGTTTATACTCAATGGAAACTTTATTTTGGGAGAATTCCTTCTCTATAAGGAAATCGCAGCGAATGCTTTTCGTATCGTAGCTTTTCACATCATCAGGATGCTCAGCATAGCGAATTTCATAGCTCGTTTTCATGATTGCACTACATTTAATAGGTTATAACTTCAGCCATCAAATACACATCGTTTGCGTACACGATGCAAATGTAACAAAAGAAAATGGAGAAACCGTATAAATTTGTGTCAATTATATAGCAATATCGTTCAAAGATTCGTAAAAAGAAAAAATGGCACAGTTGTAAATCTTGGGGGATTAA
>UMDF01054721.1_pt1 | contig 10329 bp, 9 predicted proteins | sample 1964421 | NCBI WGS metagenome assembly UMDF01 (sample SAMEA4835987, study PRJEB28245) | human gut metagenome | biome: gut microbiome; material: fecal sample | place: Denmark | collected 2008
GAGATAAACCTGCCCTCACGCATCAGGCCCTACACACAGGCTTCCGTCAACGGATATCCCATCGCCACCGACCTTTTCTCGTTCCTGACAAGCGTTCCACATGCGGACTGCGTGGTGTACAACCAGGTGGTGCAGATACCCGGCCAACGGAAGCTTCTCCGCAAATTGCAGGCCAAGGCCAAACGGCACGGCTCCATGCCCGACCCGAGTAACCGTATAGCCAAGGCCGACATTGAGAAAGTGCTGGAGCGGCTTGCCGTGGACAGCTCCCTGCTGGTCTACGCCAACTTCAACATCCTGGTGAGCTGCCCGGCGGACAAGGTCACTCCGGTCACCTCCTACCTGGAGACCAAGCTGTACGGATGCGGCATCATGCCCTCTCGCACGGCCTACAACCAGCTGGAGCTGTTCACCGACAGCTTCCCCGGCAACGCCTACGCTTTCAATCCCGACTACGACCTGTTCCTCACCTTGTCGGACGCCGCCCTGTGCTTCTTCTTCAAGGAGCACCTGAAGGAATCGGAGGACACTCCCCTGACCACATATTACACCGACCGGCAGGGACTACCCGTCTGCATCGACATCACCGGCAAGGAGGGCAAGGTGAAGATGACCGACAACGCCAACTTCTTCTGCATCGGGCCTTCGGGAAGCGGCAAGTCGTTCCACATGGAGAAAAACAGGACAAAATGGGAGCAAGCGGCTGCAAAATTCAGTGTTGTAATTACCTGATTTTCAGCTAATATGTTTTAACAAACGAGAAATTCGACTATTGGCGTTTAGTCCTTATTGGAGTAATTTTGTACCACGATTGTACCTCGCAGGAGGGGGCGCACGGTTCGATTTCCTTTCAGCAGCGTGCAACAGCGTTCAACAATGTGCAACAAAATTTCTTCGATGATGGACCGTCAAAATGAACAGAAATTAACAGTTCAGCCCGACTTCGGTCGGGATATGCCAAACAAGCCGTTCCTCACCATTGGGGAGGTGGCGGACATACTGCAAGTGAGCAGCCGCACCGTGTATAACCTGATTTACAAGGGTACGCTCCGGGCTTGCAGGATTACGTACCATATTACGCTAATCACCAGGGAGGATTTCTTCCTGATGATTAAGGAAACCACCTACTGCAAGCGGAGCGTCTCGCTATTCGCCAAGCAGGGGAAAAAGACAAAGAAGAAAATGAATGGAGAAAGACAAAAGAATGGAGAAGTAGCTCTCATCCGACAAGAGGGAAAGAAAAAGACAAAGGGCAGTCCGGCAAAACGGCGGCTCATTCCGGCGGACAACTACAAGCAGTCTGTGCGTGACACGTTCACGGACAGGGAGAGTGTCGGCGGTGACATTTATACGATGGCGGAGATATGCCAAAAGTTCAATTACACCTACGGACGGTTCTACAACCTCCGTATGCGGTACTCGATACCGTGCATCAAAGCCAATTCCACCAAATGCTTCCCGAAAGCGGAGGTGGACAAGGCGATGGCGGAAGAGGACGAGCGGCTGGGCAACAACCTTTCGGAACATTGGTATTCGTGCTTCGACATCATGCGCCTGTTCGGGCTGGGCAAAACCCAAGTCCGCAGGTTTGCCCTCACGCACGGGGTACGGACGAAGCGAATACACGGCAACCGGTTGTACTACCTGAAAGCCGACTGGGATGCGGCACGTAAGGAAGCGGAGCGGAAAAGCGCAAGCACGAAAGCCAAAAGGGAGGAATGAACATTTATAACCAATTAAACACATTAGCGATATGACAAACATTTGTACGAAAGTGACGGTCAGGAAACGACCTATCAAGAACGGGCAGTTGTCACTCTACCTTGACTTCTACCCTCCTGTCAGACACCCGAAAACTGGCAAGCTGACAAGGCGTGAATACCTCGGCATCTACATTTATGCCAATCCGACAGAGAAGTTTGAGGCGGAGTTTAACAAGACCATGCTGCGCAATGCCGAGCTTATCAAGTGCAGGCGGACGGAAGCCATCATTAACGAAGAGTTCGGCTTCCTCGACCGCAACAGGGGCAAAGAGAGCTTCTTGGAATATTTCCGCTCCAAAATGGCGGACGATGACAATTTCAGGAATTGGAACACCGCCTACAAGCACTTCGAGAAGTATTGCGGCGGAAGCTGCACCTTTGACGATTTGACGGTGGAATACTGCCAGGGATTTCTCACCTATATGCTCTCGCTCACCACGCAAAACAAAAGCAAGATGATGGCTTCCACCGCCAACAACAACCTGAACAAGCTGAAATGCGTCCTGCGCCAAGCTTACGAGGAAAGGCGGATTAAGGAGAACATCGCCCCACGGCTGAAACACGCAAAGGAAGCCAATACAAGGCGTGAGTTCCTGACGCTTGACGAGGTGAAAATGCTTGCCAACACGCCCTGCGAGAAGCCAGTCGTAAGGTCTGCTGCTCTGTTCTCCTGCCTTACGGGATTGCGCATCAGCGACATCATACGTCTGCAATGGGAGAATATCATCAGGGCGGCGGACGACGGCTGGTGTATGCACATCGTCACCAAAAAGACACGGACGGAAGCTATTTTGCCGCTGTCGGACGAAGCACTTGCACTCTGTGGCGAGCGTTCCACGGGGCAGGTGTTCAAGGGTATGACGCAAGCATTGCTCCCCTTGTACCTCAAGGATTGGATTAAGTCGGCGGGCATTACAAAGCACATAACCTTTCATTGCTTCCGGCATACCTACGCAACCCTGCAACTCGCCGCAGGGACAGACCTTTACACCATATCAAAAATGCTTACGCACAGCAACGTGGCGACCACGCAGGTTTATGCCGATGTGGTGAGCGACCTGAAGCGCAAGGCTTCCGAACAGATTACACTCAAATAAACACTATGGCTTATGGATAAGATAACATTTGAACAACTGCCGCAGGCTGTCTCCCTCCTGATTGAAAAGGTGGGGCAGCTTGCGGACAAGGTGGACGAAGCATTGGGCAAAGCAACACAGCAGAAAGGCAGACGCTTGCTTGCCTTGGATGATGTCGCAGCCTTGCTCGGCAAGTCCGCTTCCACCATCTACGCAATGACTTCCGAGAAGCGCATACCGTACCACAAGAGGGGCAACAAGCTCTACTTCTTCGAGGATGAAATAATCGGCTGGATTGAGCAGGGAGGGACATCGGGAACAGGCAGCGAGGAAGAGTTTAACAGACGGCTTGAAGCCTTGCGTGGCGGCAAGAAGCACAAGCCAAGTTCATTACAGACAAAGCAGGCATTATGAGGAAAGAGGACTTGATACCCGTCATTGCAAGGCATGACCCGATATTGGCTGATGCGGTCAGTCGGATGGTTGACTATATCCAAGACCGGTGGGCGGCACTGTACCCATCAAAAGAACAGACGGAAGCGGTGAACGCCTACCTCCGTTCCGTTCATGCGGACGGCGGCGGCACGATGAGCGAAACTGACATTGCCCACCGCAGGATTGCCACGCAGAAGATAACCATCAATGCCATCCGTGTGCTTGACCATGACCAGCTCGACCGTTTGCAGGACGTGCTGAACCACATAGCGGCGGACAGGGAGTATTACATGCCCGAACGGCGGCAAGGCATGGGCAGGTAGCTGACCGGTGTAACACCTAAATATCATAGACTATGTGCAAAAACAAACAGAGCATACATTACTGCACCATCCTTTCGGACGAGCAGTGGAATTTTATTTTGGAAGGCAGATTTTCCGCCCAAAGGCAGAAATGCCTGCACAGGCTGATGACCCACGCCGTGCGGACAAAGACCGTTTGTAACATCAAGGGCATAGGAATAGCCTTGGAGGTGGGAGAAGTCGCAGCTTCCGATGTGGAACTTGCGGAATATTTGGGTTGCAACCGAAAGACGGTAGGCAAACTCATAGACAGTTTTAACAGGCTCGGTGTGCTGACCACCCGAACCAACAACCGCACTTCCGTACACACCCTGCATTTCCTTACAGGCTGGTATGTCGGTGGTGTCCTCCTGACCAATCCCCATTATGTCAAGCCATCAGCTAATGTCAAAGAACTGGCGGACGGAAAGCGGACACCTCTTTCTAATGATACGGCTTCGGATAGCAAGCCGTGTACCGTGCAGGACGGTTGCCAAAGTCAAGGGCAGGAAACGGACACCACGGAAAGCGGTGCAGCACCTCTTTCTTCTTCCCTTTGTTCCTCCGTGGCTTGCGACCATCGGACTGGCATACAAAACAACGAGGGTGAAACAAACCATTTCCTTATCATAGAGAACAGCAACCTGCCGTTAGCCGAAAGTTCCGATGAGAGCCGCAAAGAAGCGCATGGCGGTATGATTGGCGTTGTGGATGATACCGACACAGGCACGGAAAAATAACAGGCGCAACAGACGGATTTCAGCGGTACTCCGTTGTTGTGGCGTTGGCTGACTGGGCTTGCCCAGATATAGCCCACTATAACTTATCCGCTGCGCTCCGAAGTTGTGGGCTCTCCCGAGGGGCTGGGCGTTGCCCCGTCCCACTTAGGACGCTGCCCTAAGAACCCGGCAAGGGCTTTCAGCCCTGTGCAACCCGACCAAAGAGTGACCCTCTCTTTGAAAACTCCGCTTAGTGGCTTCCACCCCTAAGAACCCGGAGCAGGAAGTGATCCTCTCCCTGCACCCTCCGATTAAGGCTATGCCCTAATAATCCATTGTTGAACTCAAAAACAGACAAGCCCTATGGCACAGAAGACATCCATCAACATAAAGCCCTGTAACCTTGGAAGCAGCAGCCCGCATAACAAACGGTCAGCAGAATACCTCGCCAATATCCGCAAGGAGAAATTCTATATCCGCACCGACCTTATGGAAAGAAATGAAATGTGGGTATCATCACAATTAGGCGATACCTCACTGACTGACTACTACAATCAGATAGCCGCAATGGTCAAGGAAAAGACAGGTCGGGCGATGCAGACCAAAGACCGTGAACGGGTGAACAAAAAGACGGGTAAGGTGACCATCGTCCGTGGCAGCACTCCGCTTAAAGAAGGTGTGGTAGTAATCAAGGAGGACACCACGATGGAGCAGTTGCAGAAGTTCTGTAAGGTGTGTAACGAGCGTTGGGGTGTCACAGCCCTGCAAGTGTTCATCCACAGGGACGAGGGGCATTACGGAACGCCCGGCGACAATGCCACATGGAAGCCCAATCTGCACGCCCACATCGTATGGGATTGGATGAATCACGATACGGGCAAGTCCTGCAAACTGGATGAGAAAGCCATGAGCGAGATGCAGACCATTTTGGCCGAGTGCCTTGACATGGAAAGGGGCATCTCAAAGGCGGTAACGGGCAAGGAGCATTTGGAGCGCACGGACTTCATTCTTGCCAAACAGAAACAGGAAGCGGAACGAGCTAAAGCTGAAAGGGAAGCAGCCTTTGCCGCCAAAGAGGAAGCCGAAACGGAACGGCAGTTCATTGAGGGCGAGAACAAGGCGAAAGAGAAATACCGCCAATCCCTTGACAATGACATCGCCGACAAGGAACGTCAGTTAAGGGATGAGCGCAAGGCGAAAGTGGACAGCATATTGGACAGCGTAAGCAGTTTTGTCGGGGTGGGCAAATCCGCAGCAATCGAAAAGGAAAACGCCAAGCTGAAAGCCGAGAACGAGCGTATGAAGAAAGCCTTTCCCGATGCTGTCAAGAACAAGGTGGAGGAATTGACAAAGGCATTGGTTACAGAGAAGCAGAAAGCCGAAACCGAGCGTGGCAGGGCTTTGGTGCAGAGCCGTTCACTTGCTATTGAAAGGGACAAGGCGGTACGGCAGCTTCAGGAGCAAGAGGACGGCGAGCGGCAGCGCATTAACTTTGCCGTAAGTCGTGCTACGGCGGAGAAAGACAAGACCATCCGTTTGCTGCAAAGTGCGCTGAAAGCGAGCAGGCATATTCTGAATTTGCTTGCCGATATTCTTTATAAAGCAAACGAGGTCTTTAAGCGAGCCATTGATGCGATTATCCATTTCGGCACGGAGCAGCACCAATCGTTCTTTGCCCCATCCGAAGCTGCTGACATCAAAAGCGTCATGCAGGAGTACGGAGAAACAATCGAACAGCAGAATGCGGTCGGCGCATGGCTTTGTGATTATGCGGAGAGCCGACAGCCTTTTGACGAAATAAAACATTGCCATACACTCAAAGAGGTTGGCGATGTCGCAGAGGGGGCGTATGATTGGAAAATTGAGAATATGCAACAAGGATTGCAAAGATGATATATTTCACTCAATGAGTTTGCAAACGTTTTAATTACGAGGCCATTTTAATCTATGATTTCAAAACGTACCAGCATGGAATAGTTCTTCTTGATGGTGCGGAAGTTGTCGAATGAGGCAGCATCGGATGACAGGACATTGCTTTGCGCAAACGGAAAGGCATTGCTGCTCCCTTCTTCCACAATGCGTATCACGTCACCCAATTTCTTGCCCAGTGCTTCTACCAGATAAGTCGCTTTCTTTTGAGCAGCTTTCAATGCTTCAATTTTTCCCTTTTGGTGATAGGCAAGCATGTCTTTGTTCTCCAATTCACCGATGCGCATGGTGTGGATGCCTTTCGTATCTATGTGCTTGATTATCTCATTTATCTGATTGAAGTCAGTCAGTGTGATGTCGAATTTCTTGGACACTAAAAAGTCCTGCCCTTGCTGCCGCCAATAGTCACCGATTTCTTGCGTGCGAATAGCATTTTGTGGAATGTCTGCGTTGGCAAGGGCTTCTCTCAGTCCTTGTTCTATCTCTGATAAAGGTACTTTGGTGCGGTATTCTTCAGGTTTCGATTTCCCGTCGAATTCTTCCTCGAAGTATTCACGGATTTCAATCAGATAATGAATTTTGTCGGGCACGATTTCTATTTCCGATGTGCCCGTCACTTCAATGTACCGTTCGTTGGTTTGCGCTTGCAGAGAAAGGATAGCCAGCAAGCAAATAGTTAACAATAAGACTTTCTGTTTCATATACTATCATTTTACTTCAAATTCTGTATCCATATAAATTTCCAATTGTAGGCCTATTTTATATTTTCCTGGCAACAATTTTCCAGACATGAACCGCTTTTTATAGTTCTTATCTGTAATTCGGTTTATGTCCCATGAGATAGGGATGGTGAACAACATCGCTTCTCCACCTTTTAAACGAGCACAGTTTCTCATATAATCGGCCTCACCACTCCAACCGGAACGGGCAAACGGATGCGCCATATACAATTCATCTGTACCTACACTTGGCAAGAAAACGGGTTGAACATCCAGATTCGTATGGTTCTCAAACAGAATGCGAATAGAGTCATTAGCTGATGGCAAAACCTTGAAAATAAAAGCCCCGTCCATTTCTGTCTCCTTTACAGGCATGATGTTTCCGTTTGTCAGCTCACAATAAGTGTATATGTTGGCTAACACATAAAAATTCACTTGATACTTATTCGGCTTTAATGGATATTTGAATTCAGACACGTGAATATATTCGGGTAACGTGTCACCTTTGGATAAATTCCTGCCTACGCCAGCAAAGCCGAGATTGTCTATAAAGGGGAAACTGACCCATTGTCCATTTTTCCATTGTTTCAGATGATGGTATGCCAGTTCTGCCGTTGGTCCGTTCACATTGATTACATCAACCACAATTCGTTTTGTCTGCGGTGAATAAACGGGTTGCTGTGTTTTAATTCGATAAGCATCAGCATGGGTGATATTAACATCGGAAAGTCGTTGTATACGAATGCGGCTTTCATACTTCTCTATTTCCGATTGCGATAAGGGGAAATCAATGTCTTGGGACTGTAATGGGAGGAAAGCCAGTAAACTAATAACTGACAGTAATACTTTCATTCTCATATTCTCATCTGTTTAGGGTGTTATTTCATTATGATTGACAGCCAATCACGGTTTATCTTGTCTACTGGAACATCTTTGTGCAATGTTACCCAGCCCCTGCCTTTTACATATTGCTTTTCAGTGAATAAAGGCGGTTGTTTAGAGGCTCTGAAAGTCTGGGTCAATACGGCTGTCTCAATAAAATGACCTTCAATAAACTCAAAGCGTTTGTAGCTGTAAGATGCAGCCGAGATACGCGATGAAGAAAACACACATCTCTTCTCGTTGTTTATTTGTGGATTTTCTATCTGCCTAAAACTTTCATCTTTACAATATTGCCCCTTAGTTTCATCCCACACAAAGCAATCATAATATTGTATCATTTGATTGCTATACTGACCAAGATTGACAAGTATATCGTCTTTACCATCAAAACTAACGTCTTGTAAGTTAACCCAAACATCGAGATTGTTGGCAAATTCAATGTCAGGAGGATATGAGTAGGATATTTCTTGGGAAATTTCTCTTTGCTTACCAAATATAGTGATTTGCAACCCTTTCAAACTCGTACCATTTCTGATGGCCACATATTTTATCATTTTATCGCCTTTGTGGTCAATAAGTTGCCATTCATCTGATTTCCAAAAAGAATGTTCTCCATCATTAATTGCGTCCCCGCTTGTTGTGGCTTGTGCTTTTCCGTTTTCAAATGATGTGGCAAATTTGAATTGAGGCTTAATAACCACATTGCCCAATGAATCGGCAAACCCTATCCATCCGTCCTCATCCATGATGCGGAAAAGTCCTTCACGGATATAGTCGGGGCCGTTATCGTATTTGTACACATAGAACAATTCTTTGCCCTGATTGTCTATACAAACGATTCGTGCATTTTGTCTGTTCTCATACACAAAACCTATATGCCGTATGGTATCCGTTTGGCAGAACTTGTATTTGCCGTAGGGTATAATGGTATCGCCTTGTTCATTCAAATAGCATATAGGAACGCCGACTTCAAGGTGACTTTCAGCTGTATGCGCTATCAAGTTCCCATTCCTTTTAAAAAAGATAGGTATAGTCCATACGGATTCCCGATATTCCCCCTTCCCATAATAATTGATGGTGGGTGTCCAGCGTGGCATTTTTCTGATGATTTCCAATACTTGGTTGTCCCAATCCTGTATGCCGCAACTTCGTAAGACTTTGGCTTCATACACTTCTCCATACGAGTTAATCCGCATCGTATAGATGCCTCTTGCTTGCTGTTTGTCACCCAATAACGTGGGGTCATACTTTAAATGTCGGGTGATGTAGTTTTGCGCAGACCACGGCTCTCCGTCTTGAAAAGAAGAGACTGCCTCCCATTCTACAAAACAGTGTTTCTGCTCTTCTTCCGCGATGCTGTCCGCTTTCACCCTGTTCCGGTAATGTTGTGGCAGGAAAGGCACATAAATCGCATAGTAACATTTCATCCGCTTGCCGTCCTTGTCCCTGCATGGCAGGCAATGCGGCAACTCTTTTGTCAGCCGGATAACCTCTTTGTCGAACTCTTTATGTCTAGAAGTCAGTATATAAGTGTTATGTGGAAGCCCTAAAGTGTCGATAGAAAACATGACTACGGAATATCCTGCTTGGTTCTTCTTCAACAGCTCTTCGGGATATACCATTTGGGAAGTGTAATATTTCTCTAAGTCATAATCCCATTTTGCCCATCGTGGCGGCTCAATAGTTGACAAGTCTTTGACTGGACTCCCCGACATATCCAGAACGCCTATATTCCAACTGATTTCCGCACGCCAAATACTGTCCAAGCGGTTCTCATTCTCCCATTGTCCTTGCAGGCTGTTGTCTGTCACGCATCTGACCGGACCAACGCCAATGGTCAGCGTGTCGGGCAGATACTGAAAAATCAATGTGCTGTCGGTCAGTTCTTGGATAATATAGTTTTTCCTCGATTCAAAGACTTTGATTGTATCTCCGCATAAAGAATAAGAATAAAAAGTTTCCGTTCTCTTACCATCATACAAAAAGACGCTTCTCCACCCTGCATCGCGAAATTCCATTTCCATAGCATATTGCTTGTCTTGTGGCAATTGCATTTTCCACACCTTATTTTCCAGCAATGCAGGCATATCCGCACCGTCGTTATTCTGGGCAGAAAGCCCCTCCATAACAACCCATGCAAGCAATATGAACAGCAACTTTTTCATAACTTATCCGTCTTAATGTCACTTCAAAGATAGCGAAAAGGAATAACCTAACCAATTATTAGACTATTCCTTTCCCGTTAGGTTTAAGCAAATTAACTCTTATTGTCGAAGTCCTTTTCTGTTGTTTCTGTTGTGAGGAGATATAACATTTTTCATATAGACATATTATAGTTGTAGCAAATCATTTCATGTAGCTTATAGATAAAGTTTGTACCCTTATTGGTTCATAATTTACTTAATGCATTAACTTTCAAGAATACTAAATAATTCCCCGACAATTCCTTTGTGGTTTTGACCTCA
>UMDF01055846.1_pt1 | contig 10314 bp, 10 predicted proteins | sample 1964421 | NCBI WGS metagenome assembly UMDF01 (sample SAMEA4835987, study PRJEB28245) | human gut metagenome | biome: gut microbiome; material: fecal sample | place: Denmark | collected 2008
CATTTCCAGTTTAATAAGAAAACTGTATATAACGTTTTGAAATCGAAAGAAGATTTTTCTTCCTGCTCTTGCTGGACGTTGTATAATCCGATGTTCTTGCTTTCTTCCATGTTTATAAGTAATACGGTATTTATTGTTAGTCTTTAATTAAATTCAGCAGATATTGCCCGTATGAATTTTTCGCCATGGGCTGTGCTGTGGCGTAGAGCGATTCTTTGCTTATCCACCCTTTCTTGAAAGCAATCTCTTCAAGGCATGCTATTTTCAGCCCCTGACGTTTTTCGATTACCTCAATGAAGGTGCTGGCTTCAGACAGACTGTCGTGTGTGCCTGTGTCAAGCCACGCGAATCCTCTTTGCAGTGTCTGAACCATAAGGCGGTCCTGACTGAGATATTCCTGATTGACTGTAGTTATCTCAAGCTCGCCTCGTTTACTGGGCTTTATTCTCTTTGCGACGTCTACAACATCGTTAGGATAAAAATAAAGTCCCACTACGGCGTAGTTGCTTTTCGGATGCTCAGGTTTCTCCTCGATGCTGAGGCATTTTCCGTTTGTGTCAAATTCCGCGACACCATATCTCTCGGGATCATTCACATAATATCCGAATACTGTCGCCATGTTTTTCTTTTCCGCGTTGTTAACGCTGTCATGCAATAGCGTGGTGAAACCTGCGCCATGAAAGATGTTGTCACCAAGGACAAGGCACACATCGTCTTTGCCGATGAATTCGTCTCCAATAATGAAAGCTTGCGCCAGTCCCCCCGGATACGGCTGCTCGGCATATTCAAAGTGTACTCCAATTTCGCTGCCATCGCCAAGCAATCGCTTGAACAGAGGCAAGTCAGTAGGTGTTGATATAATCAGAATATCCCTTATATCAGCCAGCATGAGTACTGATATGGGATAGTAAATCATCGGTTTGTCAAAAATCGGGATTAATTGCTTGCTTATCCCCTTTGTGATAGGATAAAGTCTTGTGCCGGACCCCCCGGCAAGAATAATTCCTTTCATAATATGATTACAAAAATTAGTTGCGTTTGCTATTTTTCCATAAAACAGTTATTTCATTATAATAATTGCATACGTATTCCGTTTTGTAGGATAATCAGTTGTTATCCTTTTGTATTATGATGAATATGTTTATAAATCCGGCACAAAGTTACAAATAAAAGTCGATAAAACCACAGTAATTGTAATGAAAATATTATTATTATTAATGTAATTCATATCGGTGTGATTTGTAATGAAATATTTGTATTATTAAAGATATTGTTGTAATTTTGCGAAATTATAAGTTTGTGTTTATATTTATTTCTTGTTATTAACAAATAATGAAATGTCAAAATGGGTTTCCTATCTAAATTTATAAAGAAAAAAAGTGAAGGCTCCAATACGGGAGGAATGGAAGATTACATGAACCTTATAAGGGTTTATTTCCAATCGTCAATAGCTGCGAATGTCGGTATAACAAATCTTGCAATGTTGCCGGACTTGCGTGTGTTCAAATCAACATTGCATGTGCCTACGGTCAACAACAAACTGGGGGTAGGAGAGAAGAAGCATTGCATGAAGATGCTTATGGATCTTTACGGAGTGAACGATGATTTCTTTAAGGAAATAGATGCGAGCATAAAGAAAAATTGCCGCAAGATTCAGGACGTTCAGCCTTATCTTATTCAGTTTCAGGGCTTTTCTCAGGACTTGATGATGCTTATGGGCAACTTGATGAAGTTCAAGCTCCGTCTCCCTTCTTTCATGAAAAAGGTGATTTACAGCATGACAGAGAAAACAGTCTCTGATATTTTTGATAAAAATGACTATAAGGATGCCGGAGTCATAAAAACAGTCGTGGCTATCAGACAGTATGACAAGCGTCTCGGTTTTTCAAGAAAGTGGATAACCGATTTTGTCTATCAGATTGTCATGTTGGCAAAAAAAGAGCCTAAGGCAAACGTTGACGACGGGAAGAAGAAGTGACATTGAGTGACATCATGTATCATTGGGAACTTCTATAACAAATACAACTGTTTTCAATATTATATATAAATATCAATAAAATAAGCTAACTGTAAATTTGGTTTTATCAATTTATTCTGTTAATTTTGTCACCAAAATAGTTATTTATGAACGCTGATGAGAAAACTATAGCGCTCTTTACAACCCGCGTAAGACAGCTTATTCTTGAATACAACAAAATAAAGAACGAGAATGACAGGCTGAGGGCAATGATTGACGAGCGTGACTCTGCATTGGAAAAGATGGAGGGGCAGTTGGCTCAGGTGAGAAATGATTATGAAAGCCTTAAGATGGCAAGGATGGTTGAAATAACCAATGGCGATTTGGAGTCGGCGCAAAAGAAAATATCAAAGCTTATCCGCGATGTGAACAAATGCATCACATTGGTAAGTGAAAGATAAACATAGCGATGGCAGAAACTGATAATAAGGAGAAAATACATATAAGATTGCATGTCTATGATACGGAGATGCCGGTAATGGTTCCAAAAGAAGAGGAACCGTTATATAGAGATGCAGCTGTGCTTATAACAAATACGGTAAATGCGTACGCATCTGTTTTTAAAGGCCATAAAAGCGACAAGGAACTGCTTTACATGGCTCTTATTGACATTGCTTTAAGATATGAGAAGGAGGCTGCACGCAATGATACCGTTCCTTATAGTGATGTTCTCAAGAAGCTGACTTCGGAGATAGAAGAGGTTATTGAAAGCCAAGTTTGATAAGGGAATATTACTAAAACAAACATAAAACAAATTATATGACAGGTATAGGTATAATAATTACAGCAGCCGTGGCTCTTATTATAGGCGGAGTCGCGGGCTATGCGATTTTCCGATATGTTATAAAGGGCAAATACAACGAGATGATAGATGCTGCCAACAAAGAGGCTGAGGTCATCAAGGAAAAGAAATTGCTTGAGGTAAAGGAAAAGTTCCTGAACAAGAAATCTGAGCTTGAGAAGGAGGTTCAGGTCAGAAATCAGAAAATACAGCAGAACGAGAACCGTCTGAAGCAGCGTGAGATATCTCTTAACCAGCGTCAGGAAGAACTGGGACGGCGCAAGCAGGAGATTGAGCAGATGCAGTTGCGTCTGGACAACGAGAACAAGCTCCTCGGCATTAAGCAGGAAGAACTGGAGAAAATGCAGATTAAGGAGCGTGAGAAATTGGAGGAGCTGTCCGGTCTCAGTGCGGAAGAAGCCAAGAACAGACTGGTGGAGAGCCTTAAAGATGAGGCGAGAATGGATGCGGCAAGCTATGTTAACGAGATTATGGACGAGGCGAAGCTTAATGCAAACACCCAAGCCAAGAAGATTGTAATACAGACAATCCAGCGTGTGGCTACCGAAACCGCAATAGAGAATTCAGTCAGTGTGTTCCACATCGACAACGATGAGGTGAAGGGACGAATCATCGGACGTGAGGGCAGAAACATACGTGCGCTTGAGGCTGCGACCGGAGTCGAGATCGTGGTTGACGATACTCCGGAAGCCATTGTCATCTCGGCGTTCGACCCTGTAAGAAGAGAGATATGCCGTCTTGCCTTACATCAGCTTGTGGCAGACGGACGTATACATCCGGCACGCATTGAAGAAGTTGTCGCTAAGGTGAAGAAGCAGCTGGATAACGAGATAATCGAGACCGGCAAGCGTACTGCAATTGATTTGGGAATACACGGATTGCATCCCGAGCTTATAAGAATAGTGGGAAAGATGAAATACAGATCCTCATACGGGCAGAACCTTTTGCAGCATGCACGCGAGACGGCGAATCTTTGTGCTGTTATGGCATCTGAATTGGGCTTGAATCCCAAAAAGGCAAAGCGTGCCGGTCTTCTGCACGATATAGGAAAGGTGCCCGACGAGGAGAGTGAGTTGCCACATGCTTTATATGGAGCGAAGATAGCAGAGAAGTATAAGGAAAAACCGGACATATGTAATGCAATCGGAGCCCATCATGACGAAATGGAGATGAACACTCTTCTTGCTCCCATAGTTCAGGTTTGCGATGCCATCTCCGGCGCACGTCCCGGAGCACGCAGGGAGATAGTGGAAGCCTACATCAAGCGCCTTAATGACCTTGAGGCGATTGCGATGAGCTATCCCGGCGTAACGAAGACTTACGCCATACAGGCTGGGCGCGAGCTGCGTGTCATTGTGGGGGCTGACAAGATGAGCGATAAGGAAACGGAAAACCTGTCGTCTGAAATCGCAACCAAGATTCAGAGCGAGATGACCTATCCGGGACAGGTTAAGATTACCGTGATACGCGAGACCCGTTCTGTGGCTTACGCCAAATAATTATGGTATAAGCGTGTATCATATGATGGAAAATATCTGAAGTGAACATCTGAAGATATTGTTTGATATGTCCGCAATTCCAGCTTTTCGGGATTGCGGACATGTTTTTTATCACTAATCGGCAGTTGTGCATCATCTGCATTTCATACAGCCGACATGTTTTATTCCGCCTTTCCCCGGCATGTTAAGCCACATTTTTATCATGAGCTGAAAACTGTCTGCCTGTCATCGTCACAAGACGCGGAAGAAGTAAGGCTGCCTTTCTATGATGAATTGCGGAAAACCGGTGTGCCGTTCAAATCTTATGGACGTTTTTGCGTGTCCTTATCCCCGGTGCCCACGTTCCTGATTAATGAATGGTTTCCGGTGAACGGACGGTAAAAAATCTTTACATTATTTTTCCACGAAATAGAAACCGTGATAGCATGATGCCGCTGCCTTGCGCCCGTTTTATGTCATATTTATAACAGCATGCATCTAATGATATTCCGTAATATTTATACTTTATTCCTTGTTTTTACATTTTGACATTGATACAGCATCTCTTTTCTTTTCTCCAAGACGCTTTGTCATACTCCGGAAAAGCCTGTTTGAGGTTCTCATACATGCCGTTCCGCATGCCCATACGGGCTTTTCCGCATGCCCGAAAAGCCTTTTTCGTGCAACTAAAAAAGGCATATATATTGATGATATGTGCAATTCGCTAATATCCAACGGGTTGCGAATATGGCAAAAATAGCGCATATAGCTGTGCTGATTGGTTTAGGTTTGATTATTCGCGATTCTCAGCGACTTTACATTGTCTGCATTTTCACATTTTTTCAACTTGTCTTCTCTGACAGGTCTCAGATGTTTATGTCCGACTGTCCGGCATATTATGTCCGTATTCCGTCTTATTCCACGCGGCGCACCTTGCCTTTATGCATGCATATGTTTCTCTGGTAAAACGGTCAGATGGGATGCGGCAGTGGGCGCGGAAACAGTCTGAAGCCAGATGACTGGCTGAGTTTAAACCCGAATCAATCATTAGACTTCCATTCTTATTTCGTGCTGCTGTCAGCCAGATCGTATCCTGCTTTATCGAAGATGTAGCGGGCTACACCGGGAAAAAGCAGGATACAAGATGACGGCAGCAGTGCGGAAGAATGATGAAGAGCTGACAATAAAGCTTAAATGTACAATCGGCGTTCTAATGACCGATTCGGGTTAAAGAAAAACAATGAAATATTTTGCCGATTGGCTGAAATGTGGTAACTTTGCACTCGCTTATCATAAAATAGTTGGATGAAGAATGACAAAATGAAGAATCAGTACCGCGTGAATGAGCAAATTCGCGTTAGGGAAGTACGAGTTGTAGGAGAAGACGGTTCGACAGTTATGCCGACACGTCAGGCATTGGATATGGCCCGCGATCAAGGTGTCGACCTTGTGGAGATATCTCCCAATGCGCAACCTCCTGTTTGTCGTCTCATCGACTACAGCAAATTCTTATATCAGCAGAAGAAGCATGCCAAAGAGATGAAAGCCAAGCAGGCTAAGGTTGATATAAAGGAGATACGTTTCGGACCTCAGACCGACGAGCATGACTATAATTTCAAGCTCAAGCATGCGAAGGAATTCCTGAGCTCAGGAAATAAGGTGCGTGCCTACGTGTTCTTTAGAGGACGCTCTATTCTTTTCAAGGAACAGGGAGAAGTCCTGCTTCTGCGCTTTGCCAACGACTTGGAGGAGTTTGCCAAGGTGGAGCAGCTGCCGAAGCTTGACGGCAAAAAGATGTTTCTCTATCTTGCGCCGAAGAAAGCCGGTGTGGCTAAGAAAAGCCAGCAGAAGCTCGACCGTGAGCGTCGTGAGGCTGAACAGAAAAGTCAGGCTGACGCGAATACGGCTGAGACCGGCACCGACACACCTGCGAACGGCGGTCTGCTTGCAAACGCGAAAATCAGCGAAGAGGCTCTGAAAAAACTCAACATGGAATAAGATAAAGTGCGTAACGCCGGGTATATGCGTTGCCACTGCATAAACAATAATTTAAAACATAAAACAATGCCAAAACAGAAGACAAAGTCCGGTGCCAAGAAAAGATTCACTTTCACCGGTACGGGTAAGATTAAAAGACATCATGCTTACCACAGTCACATCTTGACTAAGAAGACAAAGAAGCAGAAGAGAAACCTCGTTCACCAGACAATGGTAGACGGTAGCAACCTGAAAGCGGTGCGTGATATGCTCTGCCTCCGTTAATTTAAATTAGTCAAAACATTAAAAGGAAAACAAAACTATGCCAAGATCAGTAAATCACGTTGCTTCGAAAGCAAGAAGAACAAGAATTCTTAAGCTCACCAAGGGTTACTATGGTGCAAGAAAGAATGTCTGGACGGTTGCTAAAAATACATGGGAGAAGGGTCTCACATACGCTTATCGCGACCGTCGTAACAAGAAACGCAACTTCCGCTCATTGTGGATCCAGCGTATAAATGCTGCGGCACGCCTTGAAAACATGAGCTACTCTACGCTTATGGGTGCGCTTCACAAGGCTGGCATCGAGATCAACCGTAAGGTTCTTGCCGACCTCGCTGTAAACAATCCGGAAGCGTTCAAGGCTATTGTAGACAAAGTGAAATAAAGACGCACAGTCTTTCTTTAGACATAGAGGAGTCACACGTGCAACCGCATGGTGTGGCTCTTTTGTTTTATATGGCTGCGGTTGCATGTAGAGTGGTGGTGACATCCGCACCTGTTTCAGCCACAACGGTTTGTGTGTTATGTTAATGATAATAAACTACCGGCATGTCTCTATGACATAAATCTTCTGTTATCGGTGTGTATGCCATACAGGCATATACATTGCCTTCCAGCAGTTCATCCTTCTTCCGCGCTTCCTCAGGCATCTTGTTTTCCGCCTTTACGTTGTGTATACCGCTGCATATCCACGAAAAACGGAAAGCAATCAGGCGGGCAGAGGCGCGGAGTAAGGATGAAGTCTTACGCGGACTGTACTGAAGAACGCAGTGTTGTATGTTCCATTTCAGTTATTGTTGTCATTTTCGAATATTTTTTCAATCACTTTCTCTACGTACTTCAAGCCCTGAGTACCTGAGTCCATGCTCACTATCACTCCGTCCGGATCTATCAATACGGATGTGGGATAGCTTTCTATCATATACTTTTTTATTATTGGACCTTCAAGAGTCAAGCCTCCATGAATGTTGGTCCATTCCATTTTATGTTTCTTGATTACAGACTTAAGGGTTGGTATGGCGTGTTGTACTGAGTGTCCGCTGTCGAGGTCGGTTGCTATACTGACGATTTTTATCTTCTTGCCATATTTCTCATATATTTCTCTCAGTGTGGGCAATGCTGCGATGCACGGATTGCACCAAGTGCCCCAAAAGTCGATGAGGACATATTTCCCTCTCTCTTTTTCTAACGAGAACGGTTTGCCTTTAATATCTTTACATTCGAAAACAGGAGCCTTGAATCCTTCGTTAGGTACCGTAGGCAGGTCTTCTGTTCCGTTGATTGTTCTTATATTTATGGTGCATGCCTGCTGTGATTCGTCTATGTCTGTCACATTGAGGCATACGTTTCCTATTCTTGCAGGTGTGCCCACATACTTGCTTTCTTTCAGAGTCTTGTTTATATTGTATTGGTAATGTTTGCTTCCGAAGGGATAGATATCGATGTGATAGTCCTTTCCGCCGATATTGATGTCACACTCATAAGTATAACCGAAGTTTATCCAGCATTGCAGATTGCTTATGTCTTCTCTTTCTGTTCCGTCTTTCCATTCGAATAGGGGAGCTATCCACAGTGCGGCTTTCTTTCCGTTGCCGGTGTCATAGACAAGAGGTTGCTTGCTGAATTCATCAATAGTGTCATCTTCGCTGAGCCTGAACCTGTAACAGTAGTCGTCAGAAAAGTCCCGGTTGTTGTTCATGTCAAGAACACAAAAGCACCTTCCGTTGCTTTGGATACCTGTCACAAGACTCAGTTCTTTCCTTGCTTTCGTGAGATTGCATGTCATTATTTTATTGGCGGTGTTTTCAGGGATACCTGTATATCCGTCCTCTTTCTCTACCTCATATGCAGGCATGCACATCTGCATTCCTTTTGTATTAAGGTGCATGTCTGCTACGATTACACTGTCTTTATTGCCATTGGCGTATGCGAGTTGTGCTGCGAATAGTGATATGATAGTAAGGAATCTTATGTTCATAGTCTGACTGTTGTTTTGAGGTTTGTATTTGTTGTTGTTGTTATTCGGTCATATTGGCGGTATTTTTCTGTTTTTCCTTCCTGTCATGGCAGGGATTGTGTCACGTCAGCATAAGTATGTATTTTCCGGCATCTTACATGTTTGTCGTGAACATTTAGTTTTAGTTTAGGCATAATTTCAAATTCTTTATTTATATAAATTGCACCCTACTGTATTCCAATCGGCTTATGTGTGTATATAATAAGGTTTTTCCTTATTCTTCTCGATTATGGAATTTCATCGTGGTGTGTTAATAAACCAATGTTCGACAAATGTAATAATATATTTGATACGCATTGTGTGTGATTGTTGCATTTTAACTTAGTTTGTCGGATTAATAAGCTTTTTTACGCATCTTTTGTATATGTCGACGATTCGTACGCCTGTTTCGCGTAAAACATCACTGCATCGCAATCCTGCGGAAGATAATGCACCGATTGTGAAATATATTTGTTACATTTGCATATAAATTACGACAATGGTCATGACACTGCCCGAAGAATTCGTAAAATATACAAAAGAGCTGATGGGAGATGAACGCTTTGAGACACTCATGGAGGGTCTGAAAGCCGAGCCGCCTGTCAGTATAAGGCTCAATCCGATGAAGTGTGACATTGCCAACACTGCAATAAGCGGAAAGAGAAAGGATGTGGCGTGGTGTCCTACGGGGATGTATCTCGACGGGAGACCCAACTTCACGTTCGACCCCTTGCTGCATGCGGGAACATACTATGTGCAGGAGGCTGCGTCCATGTTTGTGGCTCATGTGCTGCGGCAGACGGTGAGCCACGGTGTGACGATGCTCGACCTGTGCGCCGCACCGGGTGGGAAATCCACGGTGTGCCGTACGTTTCTTCCGGAAGGCAGCCTGCTCATAGCCAACGAACCGATAAGGACAAGAGCTAATGTCCTTAGTGAGAATATGCAGAAATTCGGTCATCCTGATGTCATTGTGACCAACAACTATCCTCGTGATTTCAGAAAGTCAGGGCTTATGTTTGACGTTATACTTGCCGATGTTCCCTGTTCCGGGGAGGGCATGTTCCGCAAAGACGTGGACGCGATAGCCGGATGGAGCGTTCAGAATGTGGAGAACTGCCGCCGTCTGCAACGTGAGATAGTCGGCGACATATGGTCTTGCCTGAAACCGGGAGGACTCATGATATATTCCACATGCACGTTCAACGCTCATGAGAATGAGGAGAACGCGGCGTGGATAGCCGGAGAACTGGGGGCGGACTTTGTGGAGATAGCCGTCAGTCCGGAATGGCATGTCACGGGAGCACTGGCAGGCAGTAACCCGTCTTACCGTTTCCTGCCCGGGACAAGTGAGGGTGAGGGGCTCTTCATGACCGTTTTGAGAAAACATGGAGATGCCGCCACACCGGTAAGGACTGCTGGAGTCAGGAAGCGTAACAGGAAGCCTGCCATGCCCGTAAGCCTGCCTCTCGTCGGAGGTGACGGTTTTGAGACAATGGAAAAGGGCGACACCGTGGTGGCTGTCCCGAAGATCTGGGCTGATGTCTATGACTCTATTGTGGGTTGTCTCAATGTCATGCACGCCGGAGTGACCATCGGCACGCGCAAGGGAAAGGACATTGTTCCCGATCAGTCGCTGGCTTTATCGGCGCTGCTCGACCGCAGCCGCTTTGCCTGTGTGGACTTAGACTATGCACAGGCAATCGGATATCTGCGCAAGGAGACGGTGGCAGTGCCTGACGGTACTCCCAAGGGTTTTGTG
>UMDF01017350.1_pt1 | contig 10123 bp, 7 predicted proteins | sample 1964421 | NCBI WGS metagenome assembly UMDF01 (sample SAMEA4835987, study PRJEB28245) | human gut metagenome | biome: gut microbiome; material: fecal sample | place: Denmark | collected 2008
GTTTATTTGATTTTCGAGCCGATGGCTGCTGCCATCGGTATCGGTATCGATGTAGAGGCTCCCGAAGGCAACATGATTGTTGACATAGGTGGTGGTTCTACGGAAATTGCCGTAATCTCTTTGGGAGGTATCGTAAGTAACAACTCCATCCGCATTGCCGGTGACGACTTGACTGCCGATATTCAGGAATACATGAGCCGCCAGCACAACGTGAAGGTCAGCGAGCGTATGGCTGAGCGTATTAAGATTAATGTGGGTGCTGCCTTGACGGAACTCGGTGAGGATGCTCCTGAAGACTATATCGTTCATGGTCCGAACCGCATCACGGCATTGCCCATGGAAGTGCCGGTATGCTATCAGGAAGTGGCGCACTGCCTGGAGAAGTCTATCTCTAAGATTGAGACAGCCATCTTGAGTGCATTGGAAAATACGCCTCCCGAATTGTATGCCGACATTGTTCACAACGGTATCTACCTTGCCGGTGGCGGTGCATTGCTTCGCGGACTGGATAAGCGTCTGACTGATAAAATAAATATACCGTTCCACATTGCGGAAGACCCCTTGCATGCCGTTGCCAAAGGTACGGGCGTAGCATTGAAGAACGTTGACCGCTTCTCATTCCTGATGCGGTAATGCGGAATTTATTAAACTTTCTCATTAAATATAATTACTGGTTCCTCTTTCTTCTGTTAGAGGTTGCCAGTTTTATTTTATTATTTCGCTTCAACCATTACCAGCAGAGTGTGTATTTCACCTCTGCCAATGGCATGGCAGGGAAGGTTTATGAAATATCGGGTGGTATCACTTCTTATTTCCATTTGAAGGCGGCCAACGAAGACCTGCTCGACCGTAATATGTGGTTGGAGCAGCGACTTTCCTTTCTGGAAAATGTTTTGAAGGAGAAAGGATTGGACTCCGCCAGGTTGTACAGCATGGAACGGCTTGCTCCTACGGAGTATCAGATATTCAAGGCGAATGTCATAAAGAACAGCTTGAACAAGGCTGACAATTATATCACTTTAGACCGTGGAACAACAGAAGGTATCCGTCCTGAGATGGGAGTTGTAGATGCCAATGGCGTGGTGGGTATTGTGTATAAGACCTCTCCCCATTATTCGTTGGTCATTCCGTTGCTGAACAGCAAGTCGAGCATCAGCTGTAAGATTGTGGGTAGTGATTATTTCGGTTATTTGAAGTGGGAGGGAGGTGATTCCCGTTTTGCCTATCTGAAGGATTTGCCCCGGCATGCCGAATTCAATCTGGGAGATACAGTAGTGACCAGCGGCTATTCCACCGTGTTTCCAGAAGGTGTTATGGTGGGGACGGTGGATGACATGTCTGACTCGCACGACGGGCTTTCGTATCTGTTGAAGATAAAGCTGGCTACGGACTTTGGAAAGGTGAGCAATGTGCGCGTCATTTCCCGCAACGGGCAGGATGAACAAAAGGCATTGGAGTCGAGGGCGGACGAGAAGTGACTAAGAAATTAGGGATTAGGGGTTAAGGATTAGGGATTAATCATCTTTATAACTTATACACTCAATAACTCGTAACTTGTAGCTTGTAACTTGTAACTCATAACTCATAACTTATAACTCATTAGCGTTGTTAATTAATTATCTGCATAAAATAGGATGGTTCATAGGCTTGGTACTGTTGCAGGTGCTGATATTGAACAATGTGCATATTGCAGGATATGCCACTCCATTTCTGTATATCTACTTGATACTGAAGTTTGAGTCGGACACTCCCCGCAATGCGTTGATGTTGTGGGCATTCTTTTTAGGGCTGGCTGTCGACGTCTTTTCCGACACACCGGGGATGAACGCTGCCGCTACGGTGTTGCTGGCTTTCTTGCGCCCCACTTTCTTGCGGCTGTTCGTGCCTCGTGACACGCTGGATACACTGGTTCCGGCCATCCGTACAATGGGGATTCTTCCTTTCCTGAAATATCTGGTTGTGAGTGTGCTGATACATCACGGCTTGTTGCTTACCCTCGAATTCTTCTCTTTTGCCCATATCGGTACGCTGTTGTTGAGAATTGCGGCAAGTACCCTGCTTACTGTGACTTGTATTATGGCTGTTGAGGGAATAAGAAAGAAAGGATAAAGGGATTAAGGATTAGGAATTGATGAAAGACTATACACTGGAAAAGCGGAAATATGTAATTGGAGCGGCGGCTATTGTCATCGTTCTTATTTACGTGTTCCGGCTGTTCGACCTGCAAATCATGACTGATGACTACAAGAAGAACGCGGACAGCAACGCTTTTCTGAACAAGATACAATATCCATCACGGGGGGCTATCTACGACCGTAACGGTAAGTTGCTCGTGTTTAACCAGCCTGCCTATGATATTACGTTTGTGCCTCGGGAGGTGACGCAGCTGGATACACTCGACCTTTGCAGTGCCTTGAACATTACCCGTGAGCAGTTTGACAAACGGATGAAGGACGTCAAGAACCGCTGGATGAACCCCGGTTATTCCAAATACACCCATCAGGTGTTCATGACGCAGCTTTCTGCCGAAGAGTGCGGTGTGTTTCAGGAGAAGCTGTTCAAATTTCCAGGTTTCTATATTCAGCGGCGTACTATCCGCCAATATACCTATAACTCTGCCGGCCATTTGCTGGGGGACATCGGCGAAGTGTCCAAGAAAGACATTGAGAATGATGACTATTATATTCGCGGAGACTATATAGGCAAGCAAGGCATTGAGAAATCCTATGAAAAGTATCTGCGTGGAGAGAAGGGGGTGGAGATTCTGCTTCGTGACGCTCACGGGCGCATCCAGGGACACTACATGGATGGACAGTTGGACCGTTCCTCCGTACCCGGCAAGAACCTGACATTGGGCATCGACATTGATCTTCAGATGTTGGGAGAACGGCTGCTTCAACACAAAATCGGTGCCATTGTGGCCATCGAACCGGCCACGGGTGAGATACTATGTATGGTTTCCTCGCCTACCTTTGACCCTCATCTGATGATAGGGCGCCAGCGGGGAAAGAACCACCGCCTGCTGCAGATGGACAAGCGGAAGCCTTTGTTGAACCGTGCCATCATGGGAGCTTATCCGCCGGGCTCCACCTTCAAGACGGCGCAGGCACTGACTTTCCTTCAGGAAGAGATTATCCACGAAGATTATCCGACTTTCCCTTGTGCGCATGGTTTCAATCATAAAGGCCTTCATGTGGGCTGTCACGGACATGGTTCGCCTCTGTCGCTGATTCCTGCCATCGCTACCTCTTGTAATTCCTATTTCTGTTGGGGATTGTATCGCATGTTCGGTGATAAAAAATACGGTTCGCCGCAGAATGCCATTACCGTATGGAAAGACCACATGGTGTCGCAGGGCTTCGGCTATCGGCTCGGTACCGACCTTCCCGGCGAGCAGCGTGGACTGATACCGAATGCCAAGTTTTACGACAAGCCCTATCGGGGTTCATGGAACGGTCTGACGGTTATCAGTATCGCTATCGGGCAGGGAGAGATTCTTGCTACACCCTTGCAGATAGCCAATCTGGGAGCTACCATTGCCAACCGGGGGTATTTCATTACTCCGCACATTGTGAAGGAGATAGAAGACAATGAACTGGACAGCATCTATCGCAATCCCCGTTATCCCACTATCGACCGCGAATATTATGAAATGGTGGTGAAAGGTATGCGTGCCGCCGTAGACGGAAGTACGGGTAGCGCCACTTGCCGCATGGCGGGAGCCATCCTGCCGGGTGTGGAAGTCTGCGGAAAGACGGGCACGGCACAGAACCGTGGCAAGGACCATTCCGTCTTTATGGGCTTTGCCCCGATGGACAACCCTAAGATAGCCATTGCCGTCTATGTGGAGAACGGTGGTTTCGGTGCCACATATGGCGTACCTATCGGTGCCATGATGATGGACCAGTATCTGCATGGAAAGCTGTCGCCCGAGAATGAGATACGGGCGGAAGAATTCAGTAACCGGGTGATACTTTACGGAGATGAGGAGAGATGAGGATTAGGGATTAAGGATTAGGGATTAGGGATGAACTGTGGGTGGTTTCAATAGTAAATAGTAAATCGTAAAATCGTAAATAAATTGGTGACGAGGAGAGATAGCATATGGAAATCATTGGACTGGGTGACGATTGTCGTTTACCTGCTGCTGATTGTATTCGGCTGGTTCAGTGTTTGTGGAGCAAGTTATGATTATGGTGACCGTGACTTTCTGGACTTCTCTACGCGTGCCGGCAAGCAGTTTGTCTGGATTATATGTTCCTTCGGGCTGGGGTTTGTGCTGCTGATGCTGGACGATTCCCTCTATGACATGTTCTCCTACCTTATATATATAGGGCTGATGCTGCTGCTGATTGTCACGATATTCATTGCGCCCGACACGAAAGGGTCGCGGTCGTGGCTCATCCTGGGGCCGGTCAGTTTGCAGCCGGCGGAGTTTGCCAAGTTTGCCACGGCGCTGGCGCTTGCCAAGTATATGAGCGCCTACTCGTTTACGATGAAGAACTGGAAAAGCTCCCTTATGCTGGCTTTCCTGATTCTCTTCCCCATGTTGCTGATTATCCTGCAGCGGGAGACGGGTTCGGCATTGGTGTACTCTGCATTTTTCCTGATGCTTTATCGGGAGGGAATGCCGGGCGTGGTACTGTTCTCGGGTATATGTGCAGTGGTCTACTTTGTGGTGGGCATCCGTTTTGATGCGGTGATGATTGCCGATACGCCGACGCCTATCGGAGAGTTTGCCGTGTTGCTGATGGTACTGCTCTTTGCCGGAGGCATGGTGTGGGTTTATAAAAAGCGCTGGGAGCCCACGCGGAATATTATCGGCGGTTCGCTGGGAGTGCTGCTCGTGGCTTATCTGATTTCGGAATACGTGGTACCCTTCAACTTGGTGTGGGTGCAGTGGGGGCTTTGTGCACTTGTTGTCGGGTATCTTGTCTTTCTTTCTTTAAGCGAGCGCCATTTATCTTATTTTCTGATTGGGCTGTTTGCTTTGGGTTCGATAGGTTTCCTCTACTCCAGCGACTACTTCTTCAATAAAGTGCTGGAGCCCCATCAGCAGATACGTATCAAGGTGGTGCTCGGTATGGAGGAGGACCTTGCCGGTGCCGGCTATAACGTGAACCAGTCGAAGATAGCCATCGGCTCCGGGGGGCTGACCGGCAAAGGTTTCTTGAATGGTACGCAGACAAAGCTGAAGTATGTGCCGGAGCAAGATACGGACTTCATTTTTTGCACCGTGGGCGAGGAGGAAGGATTCGTAGGGTCTACGGCTGTACTGTTACTGTTCCTTATTCTTATTTTGCGGCTGATTGCCGTGGCCGAGCGGCAGCAATCCCCCTTTGGTCGGGTGTATGGTTACTCTGTGCTTAGTATATTCTTGTTCCATCTATTCATCAATATAGGCATGGTGCTGGGACTGACCCCCGTCATCGGTATCCCGTTGCCTTTCTTCAGTTACGGAGGTTCTTCTCTCTGGGGATTTACCATCCTGCTGTTTATCTTCCTGCGGATTGATGCGGGACGTAATCGCCGAATTTAGTTGTGACCGTTTCCTTGTGGAACATGCGAATGGACTTGATTATCATTACATTGCATTTACACATTGTTGACATCGTAATGTAAAGGCTGTTACACCGCATTGTAACGTCCTTTACGCTGTATTGTAACGACTTTTACACTATATTGTAACGCCCTTTACATGCTGGTGTAACGGCCGATACATTCTGGCGTAAAAGACGTAACGCTATGAGGTAAGAGGGCAAGTTATGATACCCCGCCCGTTTCCGCTTCAAGGAGACGTGAGTGGGAGACTGAGATGGTTGTTAGAAGAAGGTGATAAAGAACAATAGGGAGTTCCTATCTCTTCAGTTTGATGCCGATGTCATTGATTCCTTGCAGCCTTTCGTCCGGTAGCGTATAGGCCACTTTAAAGAGGTAGGTGCCGGGTTTGCCGATTCGAACGCTTCCTGCGGAGACAGCAGTCTGATAGAGACCTCCCCAGCCGTCACCTTTCCAGATTCCTTCTTTGTCCGCGAGGATTATCTGTATGGTGTCCGTGGGTGACGGAATGGAATCTGCGGTGGTGTAGCAGATGGATAGAGGTAGATTCTGATAGGGGTAGTTGCTTCGGTTACGAACTTCCAGAGACAGTTTGTAGTAGGTCAGTGAGTCGGTGACCTTCACGTCGAAAGAGAGCGTGTCTTCGCGCGGCCAGCCTTCGGTGGGAAGGGATTGGAAGGAATGGTATACAGTCTGTTTGTCGCAAGCGCTCAGCAGGCTTGCGACAAACAGTAGTATGATACCTTTCAGGCAGAGATTCCTATTCTTGAGCCGGTTTGTCATTTTGGGCAGGTCTTTCACCTTGAGGTTTGGGCTTATTGTTACGGGGCGGACGACGGTTGTTATTGTTCCGTTGTTGACGTTCGCCTTGTTGCTGTTCACCTTGTTTGGGTGCTTGCCGGTCTTGTTTCTGTCTCGGTTGCCGGTCTTGCCTGGATTGTTCTCTCTGGTTGTTGGATTGGGGAGCACCCTGCTGCTCACCTCCTTGCGGACGACCGTTCCCACTCTTTTTCTTTCTCTTGTTACGGCTGTTGTTGCTGTTCTCGCTCCCGTTGCCGTCACTGCCACTCTTGCCTTTCCGGCTGCGGTCAAAGCGTGTGAGGCTCTCTTGTTCCAGCAAGTCTACCGGCTTTTTGGGCTCGGAGCGATGGGTTTCTTCTATCAGGCTGTCGGGCTTGATGCCGCGTTTGTTCAAGCCGATAATCTCGAAGGCGCGTCTGCCGCTGATGGTCACCAGGTTGGCAGGGATGTTCTTGTCGCTTGAGTAGGTTATCTGGTTGCTCAGAATGTCGGCTTTGAAGAAGAAGAACTCGCCGTCTTTGGTTTCCAGAGTAATCTCGCGTGAGGGCAGGCGTTTCTGTGCTTCCACGTAGCAGTCCACTTCGTAGTTGAGGCAGCACTTCAGCTTGGCGCATTGTCCGGCAAGCTTCTGCGGATTCAGTGATATGTCCTGGAAGCGTGCAGCGCTGGTAGATACCGACACGAAGGAGGTCATCCAGGTGGCGCAGCACAGCTCGCGTCCGCAGGGACCGATGCCGCCGATGCGTCCGGCTTCCTGGCGGGCGCCAATCTGTTTCATCTCGATGCGCACGCGGAAGGCGTCGGCAAGGACCTTGATGAGCTGGCGGAAGTCCACACGCTCGTCGGCGATGTAGTAGAAGATGGCTTTGTTGCCGTCTCCCTGGTATTCTACGTCGCCAATCTTCATGTTGAGGTTGAGGTCCAGGGCAATCTGGCGCGAGCGTATCATGGTGGCGTGCTCGCGGGCTTTTGCCTCGTTGTACTTCTCCATATCTACGGGCTTCGCCTTGCGGTAGATGCGCTTAATGTCTGCCTCGGACTTGATATTGGCTTTCTTCATTTGCAGCGGCACGAGGCGTCCGGTCAGGGTCACCACACCGATATCATGTCCGGGGGTGGCTTCTACGGCTACGATGTCGCCTTTCTCCAGGGGTATCTTGTTGCTGTTGCGGAAATATCCCTTGCGGGTGTTCTTGAACTGAACTTCCACCAGCTCGCTCTCATCGGCATTGCCCGGTATGTCGGCCAGCCAGTCGTAGGTATTCAGTTGCTTGTCCTGCCTGCCGCAACTCTTGCAGCACAGGCCTCCGCTTCCGTTATGTAGTTTAAATTCCATCATCTATTTATTTACGATTTGACTATTTACTATTTACGATTTGATACTTTGCATTTCATTATCTTGCCACTTTTCATTGTTTCAATAAAACAATCATTTTGAGGGAGAAGTCGAAGAACACCATGCGGGCGTTCACGTTCTGCTCGATGTGGCGCTGCGCTTCACTCAGTTCGTCCATGATACCCACGACGTTACGCTCGTTGACAAAGGGGGCGAAGCGGGTGGCGAAGTTCTGTTCGGGCAGCGTCATGTAGTTCATCTCCTTGCGGTGCAAGTTGTAGATGAAGTTCTCGCGGGTCATACGCTGGCAGTAGTCCAGGAAGTTCTTCTGCCGTTCGCGTCCCATGGCGGCAAGCTGCTCGCTCCATTGTTTCATTTCCCGTATCTTGCGCTGGTAGGAGAGTCGCATCAGGCTGACAAAGAGATTGAAGAACAGTTCGTTCTCCTCGTTCAGATGGATGGTCTCCAATGCTTTGATAAAATCTCCGTTTGCCAGGTGGGCTATGGTCTCGCTGTCGCGGGGCTGCACTCCGTACTTCTGCTGTAAGGCTCCTGCTATGTCAACTTCTTCAATCTTGGGGATGTTGAAGCGTTGCGTGCGGCTGAGGATGGTGGGCAGTATCATTTCCGGAGCTTCGGAAATGAGGAGGAATATCGTTTTCTCGGGCGGCTCTTCCAGCAGCTTCAGCAGCTTGTTGGCGCAGACTTCGTGCATTTTTTCGGGCAGCCATACGATGGTGACTTTGTAACCTCCTTCGCTGGATTTCAGACTGAGCTTGCGGGTTATCTCGTCGCTTTCTTTGGCATAAATGATGGCTTGCCCGTTTTCGGCATCCATCTCGTTCAGCCAATGATTCAGTCCGAAGTAGGGGCTGTTCAGCAGCAGGTGCCGCCAGTTGGTGATATAGTCGTCGCAGACTTCCTTTTTCCCTTTGGCGCTCTTGACGATGGGGTACACGAAGTGTACGTCCGGGTGTACCAGCTTATTCCATTTCACGCAGGAGGGGCAAGTGCCGCAGGCATCGGTTTCCGTCCGGTGGGGGCAGCAGATGTAGCGGGCATAGGCAAGTGCCAATGGGAGTTTTCCAACTCCGGCAGGGCCGCAGAAGAGTTGTGCGTGGGGGATACGTCCTTCCTGCACTTCTTGTATCAGCCTTTGCTTGACCGACTCTTGTCCTATTATGTCCTTGAAACTGAACACGGGGTAATGGGTTATAAGTTATGAGTTATTACTTGTGATACTATCAATTGTCAACAGTCAATTGTTCAGTATATTTGTTTGGCTACTTCCTTGATACTGTCCGTGGCTCCTACCGAGTAGAAGTGCAGGCTGGGGACGCCGTGGGCTATCAACTCTTTGCATTGCTGCACGCACCATTCGATGCCTACTTGCTGGGCTTCTGCGTCGGTGTTGCACTTTAAGACCTCTTGGGTCAGTCCCTCGGGTAAGTCGACTTTGAAAGTCTTGGGTATCATGCTGAGTTGTGACAGCTTCTTGAAGGGCTTGATGCCCGGGATAATCGGGATGGTGACACCGGCTTGACGGGCACGTTCCACGAAGTCGAAATATTTCCGGTTGTCGTAAAAGAGCTGGGTCACGGCATACTCTGCACCCATTTCCATTTTCTTCTTCAGCCAGTAGATGTCTGTATCCATGTTGGGGGCTTCTTCATGCTTTTCCGGATAGCACGCCACACCGTATGAAAACGGGGTATTGGTAACTTTCATCTCGGAGCCGTCCACAAAAATACCTTTATTGAAGTTGTTGATTTGCTCTTGCAGTTCGACGGCGTGGTGGTAACCGTTGCCCACGGGGATAAAAGAGGATTCGTGCTTTGCCTTGTCGCCACGAAGCACCAGCAGGTCGGTGATGCCGAGGAATTGCAGGTCGAGCAGCACGTACTCCGTCTCCTCGCGGGTGAAGCCGCTGCAAAGGATGTGCGGCACCATGGTGATGTTGTACTTGTTCTGGATGGCAGCAGCTACGGCTACGGTGCCGGGGCGGCGGCGCAGGCGGTTTCGCTGGAACAATCCGTTGCCGAGGTCTTTGTACACGTACTCGCTGCGGTGCGTGGTGATGTTGATGTATTTGGGGTCGAATTCCCGTAACGTATCTATGGTTTGATACAGCTTTTCGATGCCCGTACCTTTCAGTGGTGGCAATATTTCAAAGGAAAAAGCTGTTTTTTCGTTACTGTTTATCAGGTCGATTACTCTCATTTCTCTTTCGTTATCTTTGTCCAATTGGCAAAAATCTTGCACATTGGGAACAAAAATACAAAAAAGAAATGAGAAATGCCGAAATTGCCGGCTATTCTTTTATACAGCGGATGGAAAGAGCTTTATAGTAGGGCTTGCCGGTGACATGGGCAGTGCTTGATACAAACTCGTCGCTTTCGCCGAGAAAATAAATGGTGCTTTCCGAAA
>UMDF01031283.1_pt1 | contig 10115 bp, 8 predicted proteins | sample 1964421 | NCBI WGS metagenome assembly UMDF01 (sample SAMEA4835987, study PRJEB28245) | human gut metagenome | biome: gut microbiome; material: fecal sample | place: Denmark | collected 2008
TATTCTGGTTCATGATGGCAAAGGCTATTTCGTGTCCGTTCCGGGCTTTGAGGTAGCCGGCAAGGCAGTTGACGGCAGTAAAGGAGCCGGTCTTGGCATGTACGTTCTTGTGAGAAAGGGTGCCTTTCTTCATGCGGAACTCCAGCGTTCCGTCCACGCCGCCAATGGGCAAAGCCTTATAAAGTTTCTGGAACACATCAGTACGCGAATAGGCGTATCTGAGGAAGGAAACCAGAAGCTCCGGAGAAATGTAGTTGTAATTAGAAAGGCCGCAACCATCTGCCAGGTTGTATTGGTCGGGATTATGTCCCAACTTCTTCATCAGCATACGGATGGCGGAAAGCCCGTCCTCGGCAGAGACACGCTTCTTTCCGCTGCTCTGCACACCCAGCCGGCAGAGCATGGCTTCGGCATTGAGGTTATCGCTCTCCTTCATTATCTGTTTCACTACATCCTGTACGGAAGTTTCGTAGGAAGCCATCCGCACGGAAAGGCTGTCTTGCCGGAACTCACCGAAGAGGTAAGAGACTTCCGCTTCTGCCGCCGGAATGCACCGGATGCCTCGTGCCTGCAACCGTTCCATAAAGGTATGCATGAAGAAGTCCTGCGAAGAAAATATATTGACCGTACCTGCACGGCGGGCATCGACGTTGCCCGTCACGGTGATGTTGTTCCCGTTCACCAGCCAGTCGCGCGACACACGGAAACGTCCGGCAGAAGGGGTACGGCTTTGGGTCTTGTTCGTCAGTGTATAATAGGAAGAGGCGGGAGTGCATTCAAGGCGTGCGCTGTCGCCCCGTTCGCCGGGTGTAGCGGTAACCTTTACCACTCCTTTATTCAGCATCAGCGGTGAGAGGTAGGGCTGGAAAGAATAAGGGGTGTCATCCCACAACCAACCGCTGCCCCAGTACAAGGAGTCTTTCATGGAGACATCTCCATACACCTTGCCTTTGATGACGGAGAAGGGGAAACGGGCCACGGCAGCCACCAGGGAATCCAACGCCTCTTCATCAAACTCCGGGTCGTAACCGCCTATCACGTACATATCTCCCTGCAAGGTATCGCGCTCAATGGTTCCCTGATACCACACTTCCGTACGGAACGGCTCGTCGGCTTCGGGACGAGAAAGGGCGGTAATGGTAGTCAGCAACTTCATGGTAGAAGCGGGACGGGAAAGCTTATCCGCCTGATAGCCGTACAAGGGCTTTCCGGCAGTCAGGTCATAGACCGAAATGGCCACATTAGAGCCTGCGGGAAGTTTGTGTTCTATCAACGCATCAATCCGCGCAGAGAGCGGCTTCACCGGAGTTACCGTCTCTTGGGGCCATAATGGGAGCAGGCAGACGGATAAAATTAACAGCAACAATATCCTTTTCATAAATATATTTATCTTTAAAGGCAAAAGTACGACAATCTTACAAATGAACAACAACCAGGTAGTCTTTTCATAAATTATATCCAGCCAGCCATCTTATATTCCTTTAAAAATACTACTTTTACATAGGCAAAATCTCCCAGTTACTATCACTCTAAAATTGATATATCATGAAACTACAACTTACAATTGCCAGCTTTACAATATGCCTCCTTTTCTTCCCCATGCTTCGGGCACAAGAATCTCCGCGCATTGTCAGTTATGACTTAACCGTACAGATTGATGTACCGAACCGACAAGTCGAAGTAGGCGGTTCGTTTGAAATCGATTTCCAGGACAGTGACTCAATCTCGTTGGTACTATGGCGCCATGCCCGTATCGACACACTACGCCACAGCAGCCGGGAGATAACCTACCGTTTCGATACGCTTGCCCCAGCACCTGCCCAATTCATTCCCGACGGACGGACCTTGACCCTCTACCGGCCGGCAGGAGCCGATGACCGCTGCCGCATAAATACCCGTTACACACTCTACATGCAGGAAGTGCAGGGTCCTGCAAAATCATTCAATGACCATTGGATTGAACTTGGTTACTATACAGGATGGTATCCTGTATGCAACGGTAACCGGGCAGATTATTCGCACTTACGAATCGGCATCACTGACGGTTATACGGTGAGCGGCTCAGGTATTATTTCCCATACAGAAGAAGGGATGTGGGAAATGGAGCAACCTTGGGAGAATTTCGACAATGTTATCCTGGCTTCACCCATGCTGAAAAGCCGCCGCATCAATGATAACGGAACTACCATTGAACTTATCTATACAGACTTCCCAGATGCCGATGCAGACTCGGCACTTCAATGTTGCCACAATGCCTTGAAATTCTTCCGACGCCTTTATAAAATTGCGGGAGATGAGGATATTTACATGAAATTCCTGCTTTCAGCTTCCGGCACCTCAGGAGGGTACAGCCGCAAAAATTTCATTATGCTCAGTTCCCGAACATTCAATGAATATGTACTCAAGAACACCGCCCACGAAATCGGCCACTTCTGGTGGAACAATGCTCCGGTGGAATCCTGGCACGACTGGCTGAACGAATCTTTTGCCGAATTCAGTGCTTTGCAATACATACGCCACGCCCGCGGCGAAAAAGCCTATGCCGCTTACATCGACGCCTACCGTAAGGAAACACGCCATATCCGTCCTATCTGGGGTATTGACCGCAACGACCGCGAAGCGCATCTTGCCCTCTATAGGAAAGGGTCAGTACTACTCGCCGACCTGCTTGTCCGGGTGGGTGAAGAACCTTTCTTCAACTTTCTGGCAGGTGTCATCCAAGCCCATATAACAGACACATCGGCTTTCCTGGATTTTGCGGAAAGCCGATTGGGACGTAAAAACCGGGTCTGGATTGAAAAGCGGTTAAAAGAATAAACACCTAATTATTCTTCAACTGTTCCTTTCGCCACCGGCTTCTCAAAATGAGCGCCGCACTTCCTGCATACATACTCCCAATGCTCAGTGCCCGGAGGTGCGGCCGACAATGCCGCAATAACAGCAGCCACCACAGCACGCACCCGATGGCTCTTCTTCAGCACAAACTTAATCTCATCCGAACCGCAATGGGGGCAGTACCTCAACTGTTCCGGAATCATCTGGTTCCGTTCAAGCAGACGGAGGGCATTGTCATATTCATCTTCATAAACAAATATATCCACTCCCGTGACATCACGGACATATCCGCGCATCACAGAAGACATGTTTTCATTATGCAAAACAGACGCAATGCCCTCATTCTTCAAGGCACCCTGAATGACGTGTGCCTGGAAGGCATCGTCGCAGGTGATTAGCTTTACGGTTTTCATCTTTTATGTTTATATGAAACAATAGTCATGGGGGCTACAATGCCTCCTTGAATATCTCTCCCACCGTGGGGTGCGGAAAGACAATCTTCTTCCATTCATCGGCAGTAAGTTTCAGCTCGATGGCCATGCCTGCCAACGTTATGATTTCCGAAGCGGGATTGCCCAAGACATGTGCTCCCAATACGGTATCGTCACTGCCCAACAGTAACTTGCAGACACCGTTCACACCTTCGTTCTCGGCGACGAAACGACCGCTGTACGCCATCGGCAGCTTCACTGCACGGTAGGCTACGCCTTTCTTCTGAAGGGATTCTTCCGTCTCGCCCACACCGGCTATTTCGGGATTGGTATATACCACGCCGGGGATGGCACGGTAGCTCATGGCATCCTTCTTGCCAATGATGGAATGTATGGCTACTTCCGCCTCGCGGACGGCTGTATGCGCCAGCAAGGAATATCCCGTCAAGTCACCGCAAGCATATACTCCGGGAACTGAAGTCTGCATCTGTCCGTTGACAAAGACATTTCCGCGTTCCGTTCTTTCCAAGCCCAGATTCTCCAATCCGAAGCCTTTCATTACCGGACGGCGCCCGACACTCATCAGAAGCCTTTCGGCAACGACAGAACCGGGACCGTCGGCAGTTTCATAATTCACCTGGATAAGGGAAGAAGCTTCGGCAGCATCCTGTGCAACAGATACCACTTTTGCACTCAGCATGAACTTGATTCCCCGCTTGGCGTACTCTGCACGGAGCATACCCGCCAGCTCTCGGTCCATACCGCCTCCCAGTATCTCGTCAAGCATCTCGATGACGGTTACCTGCACTCCCAGGCTGTTGAAGAAAGAAGCGAACTCCATACCGATGACACCGCCGCCGATGATGGCAAGCGAAGCGGGCAGTTCCTTGTTGTCCAGCGCGTCACGATGGGTCCAGTAAGGCACCTTGTCTATGCCGGGAATGGCAGGGACAAAGGTTTCGGAACCGGTGCAGAGCAGCAGGTTCTCGCATTCGTAGGTTTCTCCGCCGCACTCCACATGATTCTTGTCCGTCACTGTGGCCTCTCCGCTGACAATCGTCACACCATGGGCAGTCAGCTTTCCTTTGATTCCCAATACCAGCTTGCGCACTACCTTCTGCTTGCGGGCAATAATCTTGGGCAAATCAAACGATACTTCGGGCACACTGACCGCATACTTCGAAGCATGGCGGGCTCCGTCATAGGTCTTGGCCGAATACAACAAGGTCTTGGTAGGGATACACCCTTCATTCAGGCACACTCCACCGAGACTCTGCTTCTCAAATAGTACGACACTCAATCCTGCTTTTCCGGCAGCTTCGGCAGCAGTATATCCCGCAGGACCTCCACCGATAATGGCAACTTGGTATTTCATGGAATCAATGATTAATGGTTAGCGATTAGTGGTTAATTTGTGCGCAAGTTAATAAAACCCGTATTATCCGACAAAAAAGAACACTTCTTTCTTTCGGAGAATACAGCGTAAAGAGGAAATAATTATCTTTGTCGTGCAGCATTTACAAAGAATGCCACGTCCAATGGACATAAATCAAATAATAATCAACATGAAAACGACTGACTTATTCCAACCCATCCTTCTGTTCGCTCTTTTTCTTTGCGGCTTGACAGCTTGTAGCAACGACGATGACCTTCGCCTCTCGCCCATGCAGGAAACTACTCTGGATGGAGATGCCTCTACCCTGCAGATAGACCTGACACGTAGTGACTGGCGCATTGCCTCCATCACCACCCTTGGCGGAACCACAATGGTAGACACCAACAACCGCCCCTTACAGTTGGAAGGCTTGGGAAGCCTCCACTTCCGGTGGTTCGACCTCACCCGCGAGAACGAAACCCGGCTCACACTAAAGACTGAAGACAATTTCGACGGAGAAGAACGCGGGCTCATCCTCAACCTTGAGATGAAGACGGGCTTCTACAAAGAACAAATCACCATACGGCAAGCGCCATGCGAGAATTTCTATCAGATAGAATCCATCGAATACAGCGTGGAAAGCGATGACGGGGTGGAAGAATCCGGAACGGAACCCGACAAGAGTACCTATAAAGATGAAACTATGGGTAACACAACCGGAAAGCATGACCATTATCCGTTCATCAACAAATGGACAGAATACGCATTCTTGCTCAATGACCACTCCGATGAAGTCTTCAACTGGATAGACCCGGAGAAACGCAGCATCTACCTGCCCGACCGTATAGAAGACGGAAAGGTGGTGATGGGGCAACAACAGTTATTCTTCCTTGCCCAAGGCAAATACTACAAAGAAGACGAATTGAGATATAAACATTTTGAAATGGATATAGTGGGCATGAAATGGAACATATACACTTCAACCATCTACTACAAACGGCTTCAAGTGACATTCACCGCCACCCTTTCACGTCCTGGTAGCGATACAAAGAAGGTACTCAAGGGGAAATTCATGCAGAGATACCCTTACGACTGCTCGGAAATACATCACGAAGTAAAGGATTCTTTAGAAGATTAGAGTCCGGTGTCTGTCAGACAAGACTCCACCTCCTCCCTGCTCAATGCCGGAGCTCGCCCATCGGCAAGCTTACGGCATACCAACCGACCGGCCGCCAGCGCTTCCGCCTTTGTTGCAAACGGCAGGCGACCGCTCAAAGCAGGTATAAAAGGCTGATATATCAGGGTATCGGTTCCATGCAGTACCACATAGCCATAACCGCCTTCCACCCCCATCACCCGGCATTTCAACTCATTGCCGCCACCGACAACATGGCCCGAACAGCAAGAAAGGCATACCGCCATCACAGCCGGTACACCTATCTTTATCATCATAAACATCAGCTTCATAAGTTCCATTCAGTTATGGGGCGAATCAGACTTCCTCTTCCTCATCGGGTAGAAGTTCGTACACATCATCAAAGTAGCTGGTACCGCTTGTTCCCGTCAGCACAAAACCACGTTCGCCGGTAGAGAAACCAACGGCAGCCCTGCGCGAAGAAGCACCGGAAGGATAATTATGTACATCTGTAATGGGGGTAAAGTCGTCGTCGGAATCGCCGTACCATAAGTCCTTGTCAGGGTCGTACAGCCAGTAGTCGCTGCTCAGAGAAGTGCTGTTACGTATTCCCGTAGCCACAAACCCTCTGCCCCCAATGACGAAAGATACGGCTTCGGACCGCGTGATAGCATAGTCATCGTCATAATCGTTGTCGGAGTCTGTGTCGGCAATGTCGCGCAACTGAGTCCAGTTACTTCCGTCGAACTTCCAAAAATCCACCAAGTCGGTACTGTTGTTTCGCCCGCAACAGATGTAGGCCACCTCGTCGATGACGAATGCCGTACCGAAGTAGCGCTTCTCGCCTCCATACCCGCTCACCGCTTCCCATTGCGAACCTTCGGCGCCATTGGGGTTGAAACGGTAGAAGTCCATCTTGTAGGCACTCTCGCTGCCGGTAGCGTCGCTGTTGCAGCCCGTACCGACATAGCCATATCCGCCTATGCTGAAAGCCAGGGCACCGTCGCGTACTCCGCCTTTGAAGTCGTCTTTCCGTGTCCAGGTATCCGTGGCAGGGTCATACTCCCAGGTATCTGCTACACAGTAGGACGAGGAGCCGTCCTTCACGGAACCGGTCGTAATGTATCCCTTGCCATTCACGGCAAAGCCCACAGCAGCCTTGCGCCCGGCAACGGGCATGTCGGCACACTGCGTCCAGCTGTTCCGGCTCATGTCATACTCCCAAAGGTCGTTCAGGTAATCCTTGTTCGCTCCGTAGAAGCCGCCACACAAATATCCATAATTGCCGATGGTGAAGCCGGAGGCATAAGCGCGGTACACACCGTTATAGCTGGCTTTCTTCATCCACTGCCCCTGAGTGTATTCATCCTCGTCCGTACAACTGCCGGCAATGCACACGATGGCCAGCAACATTATTCCTACCAATAGTCTGTTCATTGTTTATTGTTTTAAAGATTAATTTTTCATACCCCTCGTTCCCCTGAAGAGGAAGGAGAATAGTTTTAGTATCGGGATGCCGAAACTATTCCCCTCCTCTTCCAGAAGGGCGGAAGTTCTGCCCGCAAAAGTAAACCGCCGTAACCACACCGGCAAAAATAACCGACGAACAGTCCGAAATTCCCGTTAAACGCCTTTACCGATAAAAACCGTCCGAACGCCGATTTTTATAGGAAGATATAAAAGTTTTGCCTTTCCTTTGCCGCCAACTAAAAGAACAGAAATGAAGAAGTCATTGTACAGCTTATTCGCAGTCCTCGCTATCCTCTGCGCCTGCCAGGACGAGAACTCGCAGCTTGGAAAGAGCCTCGTGGAAAGCTCCTTCTATAATGTATACGTAGACACCTGCTCGGTAGACATCAGCACCATACTGCTGGACTCCATAGAGACCCGGGGCGACAGCATCTGCCAGCTGGGACATTACCGGAGCAGCTCTTGGGGAGATGTATCTGCCACCTACTATGCCGAATACTCCACATCCCACTTCACCCCCAACACAGACTATACCTATACCCTCGACTCCCTCGTACTGCGGATGATACCTTCGGGCCATTTCTGGGGAGATACCCTGACGCAACAGCGCATCTCCATCTACCGGCTGAAAAAACCTATCGTGCTGGACAACGACGAGGACCTTTACAACAGCACCGTACTCCCGACGGAAAATGCCCCACTCTTCAGCTTTACCTTCACCCCCTGCCCGGGGCGGAAGAAGGAAGTAAGCGTCCACCTGCCCGACTCATGGGGACAGCAACTGCTGAATGACCTCGTGGCCCAGGACGACTACTTCGATACCCAAGACAAGTTCAAGAAGAAATTCCCCGGACTGGTCTTTGTTCCCGAAAACGACGGGCAGTGCATCACCGGATTCATGGTGAATGATTCTGCCATGAGCATCAACCTCCACTACCAGGAAGTCTCCAACCAGCGGACCGGGCAAGTGCTGACTTTCAGTGTAAACACCGACTACGCCTATACCGGTATCCGGCACGACCCCACCGGCACCCACCTTGCCTCCCTGAAAAGCGGAATAGAGAACCTCGTCCACTCCGGCGACATGGGTTGCCTGGCCTATATGCAGGGATTGACGGGTTACTACAACCAACTGGAATTCCCCTACCTCAACAGCCTCGGAAGTGCCGGACAGATAGTCTCCATAGAGAGCGCCACACTCTACCTCTATCCTCTGGCCCGGAGCTACAACGAAGTGAGCCAGCTTCCCAATGACATCCGTCTTTATATCACGGACGAGAACAATGTGCTGGAGGACTACGTATACGGCAGTGACGGCGTAACCGTACAGACCGGCGACCTGACCATCGACGAGATGTACGGGAAAGAGACCTACTACTCCTTCGACCTCACCGAATTCATCCGCAACAACTACGGCACTTCGGGCATCAAGCGGCAGAAACTGCTGATGAGTCTGACAGACGAAGAAAGCACCACCACCTTCAACCAGGTCATCTTCACCAACGACCCCGAACAAGAAAACCAATGCAGATTAGACGTAAGATTCAAAATATACAACGAGCAATGAAATACCATCACCGGATTCCCCTTCTGCTGTGCAGTCTGTGTACGGCAAGCCTCACCGTTATGGCACAAAACACCACCAACCTGCCCACCTCCATGTACGGAGTGGGCGAACTGAGTGCCGGCGACGGCGGACGTTATGCCGGCATGGGCAACGTCGGCATCGCCCTGAACCGTACCGGATTTCTGAACACGCTGAACCCCGCAGCCATCACCCGCATGGACAGCACCTGCTTCACATTCGATGTGGGTGCATCCGCCTCGTATGCCCGCTACTCCTTTCTGAGCGAACACAGCTCCAACTTCACCGGCAACCCCAACCGCATCAGCATGGGCTTCCGCGTCCTGCCGCGCTGGTATGCCCTTGTAGGTGCAGCGCCATACAGCAGTGTGGGCTATGTCATCCAGACCGAAGAAGAGATAGAGGGAATGCCCGGCAACTACACCTACTCGCTCTTTGAGGGTACGGGCGGACTATACCGGTGCTACGTCACCAATGCCTTTGCACTGAGCAGGCAACTGTCGGTCGGCATCAACCTGGGGATGATAGTGGGCACAGTGACACAGAGCGAAACGCAGGAAAGCGCCATTGTAAAGTACGAATCCTCCAAACGGGCCTTTTATGCGGACTTCGGCATACATTACGAATGGGGTGCGACCGGACAACGGAAGTGGGCGGCAGGGCTGGTATTTGCTCCCTCCCTTCCCATCAGCCACGACAATACACTGACCTACAACAACTCATCTACCAGCGAGAACCTCGATAAAGGATACCACAGCCGTACACAATATTTGCCCATGCACCTCGGCACCGGTCTCAGTATGGCCACCGAACGCTGGGTGCTGACCGCCGACTACAACTACCTGGACTGGAGCCGCAACTCCTCTTCCTATACCTCCATGAAATACGAGAACCAGCACAAAGTGAACATAGGCGGCAGCTACATTACCAAGCCACGCCTGGCACGTTCCACCGAGCTGATGAGCGGAATAGGTTTCGGCAACTCCTATATCAATCTGAAAGGCGGGAAGATGCAGTATCTGGAAGCCAGCGTAGGGGCGAGCTTCCCCATCCGGTACTCCTATATCTCGCTAGGCGCCACGTGGCGGAAACAACTGAACTCACGCAGCAATCTGATGCAGGAAAGCCGGTTCAGTCTGAATCTGAACTTGACGTTCGGGGAAAGAATTTCGAGAGCAAAACTAAAGTAATACAAGGTTCCGGTTCACCACAGATTACACGGATTTTACACCGAATGATTATCATTTGTTGGATCTATATATGCAACGCGTTGCATATATAGAT
>UMDF01018945.1_pt1 | contig 10091 bp, 11 predicted proteins | sample 1964421 | NCBI WGS metagenome assembly UMDF01 (sample SAMEA4835987, study PRJEB28245) | human gut metagenome | biome: gut microbiome; material: fecal sample | place: Denmark | collected 2008
ATTATCCAACTTTGTTTGGATTTTAAATGGAAAGAGAAGTATGAAAAAGTTAGTTATGATGTTGGTTTGTATGTTTGCAGTGCACACAATGGTAATGGCGGATAATGATAAGCCGATAGAGGTGAGCCAGTTGCCCGCGAAGGCGCAGACATTTATCAAGACTTACTTTAAAGACCATAAGGTGGCAATGGCTAAATTGGAATCGGGAATGTTTTATAAAAGCTATGATGTGGTGTTCACGAATGGGGAGAAGGTAGAATTTGATAAATCGGGGGAATGGAAAGAGGTACGATGCAGACAAAGTGAAGTTCCTGCACAGATTGTACCGGAAGCGATACGTAACTATGTAAAGACCAATTATCCGGATGCAAGAATTCTTCAGATTGAGTACGATGACAATGAGTATGAGATAAAGTTGTCTAATCGTTGGGAAATTACATTTGACTCTAAAATGAGGGTGATTGACATTGACGATTGATGACAAGAAAGATTTAAAGTCTATAGATGATAAAGTATTAAGAAGTTGAAAACAGTTGCTTGGAGGTAGTTTCTCCAAACAACTGTTTTTTTGTGCACTTTCGTACGATGGCAGGACACATGCTACTACGCTTATTGTACGACAGTGATTGTGCCGCTATCCCAACGGATGCTCGTTTTGGTCTCCGTCCGATTCGCCACCGCCTTGTGAGGGGTCTTGGTCTTTGGTTTCGGGCGAGAGTTCTATCCATTCCAATTGCTCGGAATCAACGAGGGCACGGGTGTAAGTACCACCGCTTATACGGGTACGGTCCGGGATGAACTCTACACGGACAGCTTGCAACTGTTTCTCGAAATCAAAATCTTTGAGATCTTTCACACCTTTAGTGTCGAGTACATAGCGGAAATAGCCGAGGCCTTTGATATGGACGCTTTTACCTTGGGACATACGGGTGTGCATCACGCCTGCGATGTCGCCCAGCACGGCTTGGACATCGGAGTTGCTTACGGTGGAGATTTTCGCCAAATCTTTGGCGATGGTTTCCGTTTCTACGGGTTTACCTTGTACAATGGCACGGGGATAATATACTCCTTGCTTCTTGTTGAACATTTTTTTCCAGAAAGGCATAATTCTAAATTTTTAAATTGTTATTACTTTGAAAATAAAACTATCGGTTGTTGCTTGCACAACGTTGTCTTTTTAAGGTCGATTTACCGGGGTATCGAAGTGTACATCTCTTGTCGCTGACAAGAGCTTGTCAAGTCGCCGACAAGGGGAGGTCGAGTCAGCGACAAGAGAAACGGAGGCTTTTCCCTGTGCAATTACGCATATTATGGAAGATAAATAAACAAAGAATGATAAATAAAAAACAATCATCAGAGTATTAAAAGGCTAAAATAGCCCGGACATAATAACGCGTAGTTTTAAATGATTGTACAGTACTTGTAGTTGTCAGACCTACGCTCCATGCATCTCCACTCCCATTTTGAACACTTTGCCAATATCTGTCCGAATTATAATCTGTGAAGATACTTTTCGTCTTCAGCGTCGTCCGCGTATTTCTCAATTCCAACATCTGCCCTCCAGCAGGAAAAAACCAACCACTGGTAACAGTATTTGCAGCAGGCGTATAACTAAGACATGCATTGGCAGCCGGATAATTGCTTATACCATCAGTTTTGAGTAAATGAGTTATTTTGAACCCGTCAAACTTTTCATACGGGGTACTTCCATTGCGATTCGAATCCAAGACAAACGTTTTGGTTCCCCATTGAGCCCCGGCACCATTATTTGCATTCTTCAGTGCTACTACATAACCATTGATAGTATTCATCACTTCGCCCTTTCCGTTAATATAAACACTATCGTCCGCACCAAACCGCCCAACTTTAAAAACAAGTCCGATACAATTCTTTTTGTTTACTTCAGCCAATGCTACTGTAGCAGGTAACAACCCTCCATCAAAGAGGAAATAATCTCCAACAGAAATAGTATAAGGTAATACCGGACTTGTCGGAGTCAATAATATAGTACTAAACTTTCCAGTTATAGCAGTTACGCTACCTATGTACTCCAATGTAGCATTTTCCGTAGTTGTGTAGTTGATTGTCACATCAATTGTGCCCGGCATAACGATAGCACGGCAAGTACAATCTCCCGGCTGATAAATAGCTGTCATAGCTCCGACTTGAAGAGTGGTTATATCTTTTGGAGGCGCATAAAAGTCATAGCCATCCAATACCTGATAATGTTGTCCACGTGGATAAATCACCAGTAAAGACATCCGGTGAGTAAGTTGAAAGGTCAAAATATGTTTTCCGTTGATAACGGACACTATCCCCGTACCCGTCATCAAATCGGACTTGGTATAGTTGTCATAAATAGACTGGTCTGTTTCGGGGGTGAAATTATCTATTATCGACTGTTCACTCGTCTTGTCGTTCATACCCGCATCATATGGATAATAAGCAAGATAAGTGACATCCTGATAATAATATAATGACGGACTTCCGGCGGGAGCAGCCCAGTTTGCTGTCAAAGCATTGTAAGTGAAGCAAATATTATTCATTCCGTCCACAATTTTTCCATCCTTTATTGCAGTAATACCTATCTGGTCACCATTGGTAAACTCCGTCTTATAGAGATTTTCTGAGGCACGAGTAGCTACACCCTCAACCGAGGTGAAAGTTTCAGCTGTAGCAACAACCGTTAAGAGTGTATCATCACAAACACCGTAAGTATCTGTTAGCTCATAGGTACATGAGTATAATATGGTAAACTGACATATCAAAGCTGCAATTTTTCGTATATGTTTCATGAGTCTATTTATTTTAAAACATTGAGAACTAAGCGGAAAGACGCTGTATGTAAATAATTAATATCATAATAACTACCAGAAGTTAAATTCATTGCATATCTGGCAGCACCATGCACACTATAAGGATACACCCAATATTGCCCCTCCAATTTTGTACCGTTTTCTATCTTAATCAGATGTTCATCCAATATTTCTCGCAAATAAGTAGCTGTGGAACCATCTCCTTTAACCAACCATCGTAATATTTTCTCATCAGTATGATACCACTCTGAAGACAATACATTCCCCGGAGGTGGAAAATCAGCAGTTGTCGTTTCAGTAGAAGGATAGCATTGTTGGTTGGTTTTCTCATCTTTCGGAGCAACAACCATTGCTTTCACAGTTGTAGGATCAGTAATTACATCATCGCCCTCTACTGCAAAAACCACTCCAATGCATTTTCGTGTACTATTTGTTTCTGGGTTTGTCAAGTTCGGACCAGGAAGGGAAGAATGCCAGATCCTTGTTTTTGTTGTTTTATTCATACCCCTCAATCCTCCGTCACTCCAACTCCCGTCATTATAATAATAATCGCCTAATTTCAATTGCGCAGGGGCATAAAGTTCAACCTCATCCGTAGCGCCACCAGTCCACTCCATACTGCTGCTTTCTGCTACAACCTCAAGGCTTTTCCGAGCAATATTCACCGTATAAACAATAGATGCTCCCGGCAACCAATCATATGTATCAGGGAAAGCTTGACCGGTAATCACCAGGGTATCTATAGGTGGATTCACATTATCCGCAATAGTTCCTATAACAGTATAAGTAATATTCAGTAAACTCTTTGCCTTATCAGGTAACAGATAGAAAGTGCCAAGTAATACTCTTTCACTCGCTACATCAGAAATAGTCACATTCTTTTGAGAAGCGATATATTCAGTTTTTTCCGCTGAAATTGTCCAAATGAAATTATCGGGCTGGAAAGTTATTGTACCACTCTGAGGTGCGGTTATAGAAAAGTTATTAACGACCTTACCAGCTGCCAAATCATCACTTTTTGCATACACTGTAACTTTCGTCAAAGCGTGTTTCATAATAAAGTTCAAGCTGCCCGAGGTCTGTACACAATTTAGTAAAAAGTTAGAAACCAGTAAATCCACTTGATTTATTTCTAACTCAGGAACTGTATATGTGAAAGATGGATATCCTTTCTGCGTATTTGCGCATGGTGTCAGCCCACTTGCATTATGTGGCGCATAGGCGAAGAAGCTGACTTTACCGTTTGCGTTCGTCGGCCAGTACTTTACGGGGGTATAGCTCCATGTGGTTCCGTTGCGCGTCACCAACTGGTTGTACATGAAGTTGGGGGTGGAAGTCGAAGCGTTGAAGCCGCTCCCTTCGGTGAGATAGGCAAAGACGCCCATGGTGGCGGGCAGGTCATCCGATGCGTAACGCGTGTTTGCATCGTTCACCGCAGGAGAAAAGCCTATCGGAGAGGAGGACGGTTCCGGCACGGGTTCGTCAATCGAGGTACACGATGCAAGCGCAACGGCAAGGATGCAGCCTGAGGCAAGGATAAAAAAATTCATTCCTTTCATATTTCAAATCTTTATACTTAATCGGTGTATAAAAGCTTTGATATGAAGGGAATGAAAAATCTATTCTTGGTTATAAGATAATTACAATAAATTTTTTAATCGGACTACATCTTGCCTACAGTCCCATACAGCTACTATTTTTACAATATCTTTATCAACCCGATATATCAATTTATAGTGTTTGGATACAACAATAGAGCGATAACACTTTGGATTATCTTCCAAAACAGGCTCCACTTTACCTGCTAACGGAAACTGTATCAATACATCAGCTGTATCCAATATTTCATTATACAGTTTTATAGCTGCCCGTTCATTCTTGGGTTCAAGATATTCATAAATATCATCCAAGTGCTTAACAGCACGTTTAAGCCACCTTAGTTTTGCGGACATAGAGGATGTTTTTTTCGTAATTGTGCAGTGGTACAATAACGGTTATTCCTATCATCCTCTTCTGACAGCTCAATTTCTTTTTTGAGTTCTTCTACCGTAAAACGGCAAGGGGCTGCGCTTTTCGCTTTGGTGATTTTACGCAGTGCAATGAGAGCTTCTTTTAGCAAATCTTCATGATCCATGATAGATGCTATTTCCGCCAGCACAGACGTTCTTAATTCTATTGTTGACATATCTTAGTCTCCTTTCTTCACTTTGACAAGAACAAAGATAACGTTTCTTTTTCATTCCCAACATATCAAAGACCTCTCTTTTTCAGTTTTTTAATCAGCGTGCCCGGAGAAGGACATTCAACCTTCTCCGGACTTGAAAATACTTGTTCATAAGGAAGCGACGAGGGGGCCGCCCCCCCCCTACCGGAAAGGCAACTCAGACGGTGATGTTTCCTGCAGTATCGCTTCCCCAAGAGTCCACTGTGGGCGTAAGTATCTCGATTTCATTGATACCGAACACAACGGTATATTTATACGCCGTACCCTGCTTCAAAGCTCCTGCAGGAAGCTTGGCATCGGTGGTGTGATGGGTAATGGTGTATCCCTTGCTGACCGCAGTGTCCACGGTCACGATGTCATAGTCGAACCGGATGGTTACATCACCCGCACTAGTTGTACCGGCACCCGCTTTCGCGGTTTCGGGGACGAGGAATAGGAATTGGTTGGTAGTGAACAATGATTTCGGGGTGGCATTCGATGTCAGTTTCACGGCATTGTATTTACTACTTGTCTGGTCTGCCGCATTGTTTACGATTGATTTCTCGTCGGTAAGAGCCAGCGCCTTGGTAATATCGTAGTCGGCGGTTGCTTGCGTCTTTGTACCCCAGGTGGCATTGGCGCAGTCAAACACACCACTCTTGTAGAATTTGGAACTTGACGCTTGCAGGATTTTGGCAGACTTCACCATGACGTAGGTAGTACCCTTAGCACTTGTGGTAGTTGAAAGTTCCACACTCGGTTTGGCATCAAAAGTAAGTCTGGAAAGCACATGCTGGAAAGTGAATGTAACACCGCTTGCACTGTTGGCGTAGGTACGGTCTTGCGTTGCACTTGCCTCGTTCTTTGCCACGACAAAATCTATCATCTTGGTGGCGTCGCCCGTACTTTCAATGGCAAAGGTCAGTTTGGGAGCATTGGTGATGCTTCCCACCGCAGGTACGGTAATACCGCTCCCGCTGATACCGTTGTGAGGGCCGTAGGCAAAGAAGGTTACTTTTTCCCTGTCCGCCGGCCAGTACTTCACGGGAGTATAAGTCCAGTTTGTACCATCGGAGCTTTCTACTTTCTGGTTGTACATAAAGTTGGGAGCAGCCGTAGAACTGGCAGTCGACCATGCATCTGCCTTGGTATGATAGGCAAATACACCGAAACCGGGTTTCAAGCTCTCCACCTTGATTTCCGTTCCCTTGGTCTGCACACCGCTGTACACGCTGAAGCCCACCGCAGGATGTGCGTCAAGGCTCATTTCGGTAATCTCGTTCTGCGAGCAGCCTGCCAACAGCAGTGCTGCTGCAACCGTCAATAAATTCTTCGTTTTCATGTCCATAAAATTAATGTATCAATTAGTTGTTATTATTATATATCGTCATACTTTGATTTCGCCTTCTTGTTCTTCGCCCCAATCCTCTACATCGGGATTGAACCCCGAACCACCACCCCCTTCCGGCTGCACGTCGGGTACTTTGTCCGTCTCCACTTCAAGGGTGAGAACGAGCGTACCGTCTTCTCCCGTATCCTCCAGAATGTCCAATCCGGAAAAATCTTCCTCGTAGGTGCTCTCGCCATCTACAAGCATGGCTTGGATACTCACGTTGTGCGGACAGTCTGTATTGAAAGCAAAGGAGTTGAAGGTTGCCTCCATCGTGCCGTCGAAGGGGGAGCCGGGATAATATTGGGGATTTTCCAGTTCGAAACGCTGTGTCACGGTCTGCTGCGAAACCTGCCCGGTGGCAAGAAATACGGAAGATGCCACTCCGTCTATGGTGGCAACCGCACTGCGCACATTGTTCAGTCCCTTAATGTGTACCGTCACCTGCAACTCCTCGATAAGCTTGCGGGGAGTGAAGCGGAGAATACAGTCACCCGTATCCGGAACGCCCCGTTTCATCACGTCACTGTAGTTGCCGAGCATGTCCTCGGTCACCTCAAAACCCTCTATACAATCAGCAGAAAGTATTTCGGGGCTGTCCGTCAATTCCTCTACGCGGCTCTCAATGCGGCTGGCATAGGCTTCGAGGGTATGGTAACCATCGTTGCCACGAAAAGCGATGCAAGCAAAGTCATCGAAAGAACGGTTAAAAAGGATGACATTGTACCGTCCCTCCGGCAAGCGGACTTTGGCATATTCGCGGTTGCCCATCAGCACAACTTTGGGTATTCCGCCATTTTCGGGGTAGAATATGGCGGTAGCCCCATAGTCCGCTTCTTCGTCCGCAAGCCCGGAATCGTTCCAATCGGCATGAATTTCGATTTCGGACTCCATATAGTAGGTCAGTTCGCGGCGGTCGCAAGAGAAGAAGGATAAGCATAGCCACAAAAAGACAATTAAGGAAAAATAGGGCCTTATGTTCTTTTGTCTGAAAACAGAAAGTGTACCGTGGAGTTCCTTATTTCCTTGCTTCGTTATTCTCGTATTCATCTCTCCCCTCCTTTCTTTAATTTGCGGTTGAGCATCCACACGAGGGAAATCTTTGCCTTGGTGGGACCAATCCACGTATAACGCCCATTGTTCTGCCACAGCAGGGTCTGGTAATTGTCGCGGGCGTGGTAGTGCTCGTAGTCGGTGCGCAGCAAGCCTATTCCAAAGCTGAATTCAAGATTAAGGTTGCGGGCTATGGGCATGTTGTAGCCGTAGCTGATACCTGCGGCAATGAAGAACTCGCCTTGATAGCCGTTACGGTTCCATTGAAGGTCATACTTACCACCTCCGGCATATAGGCCGAGAAAGTGCCCGGTAAGTACTTTACGGTGGTCGCGATTTTTCCGGCTGCCCAGCCAGTAACGGCCTTCCAGCCCGCCGGAAAGGATTTGAAGACAATATTTGTCACCCTCGAACAGCCACCACGGGAACATGAGCTCACCATTTACCGACCAACGGTTACCGATGGGAACTTCCGCTTCGATGTTCGGCATCAGGGCAAGGTCGAACAGCAGGTTGGTTTTCAAGGCGATGAAAGGACGTCTGGGAGCTTTCCTTTCCGTCTCCAGGTTCTGTGCCCGAATAGTTACCGCTACCAGAGCAAGCAAGATTATTGTGTTTATAATTCGTCTTATATACATATTATATACGCATGGTTAACCGGTTACAAATCGTTCAACTTTATCTCGTCCAAATAGAGGCGGGTCATGTGGTTGACGACTCCGAGTCTTTTGGCAGCATTGCCGTAGCGCATATAAAATTCTTCTGTAGCAGGATGGTTACAATTGAGGTGCTCACCCGTGGCCTCCAGAATATCAAGCAAAGAAATGTCTACCGCCGGACGCGTCAGTTCATAGGAGGTGATGCAACCACTTTCTTTGCCCGGAATAAGCCTGATGATTCTCCCCACTTCCAATTGTTCCAATAATTCGGATACAATATTCGTAGAGAAAAGCCTACTAAGTGAATAGGGTTCCTGGGAGGATGAGATTGAATGTAAGATAGTTATCGCTACCTGCGTCTGTATCGTCAACATAATAATTAAATTTTGTTTGTTTGCTGTTACTCCGTAAGTAACAGTAGTACACAAATACAAGAGATATAAGGCGTTATAGGCACGGTAAAGATTTTTATAGTAGAAACCCTATCAGAAAATGGCGTAGAAAAGAGCGTATCCATGTTAAGCATTAAAACTTGGAGTGGAGAGTTGTGTGTGTTCTCATAGTCAGAAAGACTGCATTATGTTAATTTGTCGTCTTGTTTGTTTGCGTAAACAGTGTTTTAATCCCTATTCATTACAAAAATTAATTTTTATAATTTGTTTTCAAGAAAAAGTTCATATCTTTGCAACAACTTATTATTCCGTTACTTACGGAGTAATAGAGCCTATTCCCCGTTACTTACGGAGTAATAGAGCCCATTCCCCGTTACTTACGGAGTAACAGCTACATTACGTTCTATTCCACATCGTTTTTCTGCCCGAATAGATGTAATTAATTATCAAACTATTTGCTTTATCCAGCTCGTCTCCTTCAAAGCTTTTCAAATAGGTACGGGTTACGTCCAATGAGGAATGTCCCAACCCTTCCGAAATCACTTCTTCGGGCACTTGGCAGTATTTGGCAAGCGTTGCCCAAGTGTGGCGCGCGGTGTAGGAACTGACTTTTACTCCTTCTAAATCACAAGCCTCCGCAAGACGGGACAAACGGAAATTTAAAGAACGCAACTTGTCGCGATACTCGTGGAACGCCGCTTCACCGTGCTGTTTTCCGCTAAGCATATTCAGTAAATAGGGAGAGTCGGCATCACGATTCCTATAACGTTCTATCAGACGCATCGCCTCGGGAAGTACCTTCACACAAAGCTCCGTACCCGTCTTGCGACGATGGCAGATAAGCAGATTGCCGTTCAGGTCTCCCTTATGTAAATGTACCAGATCCGTGTAGGGCATTCCTTGCAAAAGCACCATCAAAGCCAACGTGTCCTGCGCCTCGCATACGTCCCCGGAGAGACGGCTACGCAGTTGCTCATCCAACAGACTGTTCATTTGCTCTGCCGATACCGCCAATTTACGTTCCGATGAAACCCCGGTCTTCATCCCGGCAAACAATCGGTATTCACCTGCTATCAGTCCGCGATCTACCGCACGGTTATACACCGCACGCAGCGCACGTACATACGTGGAAATCGTATTATAGCTACGCTGCAAATCTTCCAGATATGCTTGAAAACGCTTCAGCCAACAGCGCGTCAACGCACCGAAAAAGATTTCGCCGCCTCCCACAAAATCGGTGACAGCCGCCAAAGCATACTTGTAAATGTGGGCAGTAGAAAATCGTTCTTCCTGCCGTAACTCATCCATGACTTCATGCATGAAGTCTGTAAAACTTTCCTGTTTCATAAAATAAATATAAAGTGTTAAACATTTATTCTCACCATATTAGTGAAAGAAAGAGTGAGAAAACACGAAGGAAGAGAAAAAGGTTCGGAAAAGAGGGAAGTTCAGCAGGAAATCAAGTACAAGGTCATGAAAATAGAGCTTTCTTCAGAAAGGTTTGTTCGGCAGAGAATTTCCAACAGTAGAATGGAAGAACAGCGTTTTCAGTCCGTCATAAAATCCCGGAAGAGCAAC
>UMDF01020517.1_pt1 | contig 10047 bp, 5 predicted proteins | sample 1964421 | NCBI WGS metagenome assembly UMDF01 (sample SAMEA4835987, study PRJEB28245) | human gut metagenome | biome: gut microbiome; material: fecal sample | place: Denmark | collected 2008
TTTAACAAAATCCCCCAAATTTTTAAACTGAGCCACAAAATGCGGACATTTTCTAATTCTAAAACAAGAAAACCGCAAAAGCTTTTTGTTAGCCATTTGCGGTTTTTCATTGTGATTCCGTTGCGATTCGAACGCAAGACCCACGCCTTAGAAGGGCGTTGCTCTATCCAGCTGAGCTACGGAACCAGCCTTAATTGCGGTGCAAAGGTACGCTTTTTTGCGAATATTGCAAATTTTTGTATCACCTTTTTTCGTTACCTATGTATAAAAGGCTCATTTGCTATATAAAAAGTAATGATTAGTTACCTTTACAAACAAGATACACGGTATTTATATACAGATGTATTAAAACATTTTGCAAATTATCAATGTTACTAATTATAAAAAGTAAAAATATGGAGGAATATTCAAGCAGGGAAAGTAGCATTGACCCGAAAATGAATGAAAGAGTAATAACAACTAAACTTTAAAGTGATGGAATGGGAAAATCAGTTGATACAAGAATTGCAATGGTCAAATAAAATCAGCAATAAAGCGAATAAGGAATTGGTTGCCCAGGAAATTGCCGGACTGGCCAAAGACGGTGATGTCATAGGAGCAGGCTCCGGCTCTACCGTTTATCTCACTTTATTTGCATTAGCTCAGCGAGTTAAACAAGAATCTTTGCATATAGAAATCATTCCGGCATCTGCCGAAATTTCGATGGCATGTATACAGCTTGGCCTGCCGCAAATTACTCTGTGGAATAAGCGTCCGGATTGGACATTCGACGGTGCAGACGAAGTGGATCCGCAGAACAACCTCATCAAAGGACGTGGCGGAGCCATGTTTAAGGAGAAACTCCTCATTAAAAGTAGTGGCAAGACTTACATCATTATCGATGAGAGCAAGCTTGTCAGCAAACTGGGGAGCAAATACCCCATACCGGTGGAAGTGTTTCCACATGCTCTCTCCCATGTGGAAAACGAAATACGCTTATTGGGAGCTTCAAAAATCAGCCTACGCCTTGCAGAAGGAAAAGACGGCCCGGTATTTACCGAAAACGGTAATTTCATTCTTGACATTCATCTCAGCAACATTGTTCCTGATTTGGAACAGAAACTGAAAGCCATTACCGGGGTTATCGAAAGCGGGCTGTTCATTGGTTATGACATTACAGTCCTAATGGCAAACCGCTGATGTACCAAAGTACAAATAAGGCAGTCCATGTCAACAGAATGACTAAAGAATATCTCCAAGTATACTTCAGCAGTGAACCATAAGTGGATTGCCTATCATATTGCTGCATATAGGTCAAGACAAGTGGCATGTAGAACATAAAAGGTGTTATGGCATTTGTTGCACTGTCACCTATACGGAACGCACATTGGGTCATATCCGGCGAAATGCCCATACTTGCCAATACCGGAACAAAAATGAAAGACATAAAAGCCCATTTAGCTGTGGCAGATACCATAAAGAGATTGACCAGCGCCGTAAAAAGAATGAAGAGAATCAATATCCATAAACTACTCAAAGAGGCAGAGGACAGCAGATTAGCGCCTAAAATGGCAATGCACTTGTCCAAGTGGGAATATTCAAAACAAGCAAACATCTGTGAGGCAAAGAAAGCTATCACAAAATAAACGCCCAGCAGTTTCATCGGCTGCGTAAGTCCTTCTATCACATCACCGTCCGTACGGTATCGGCCGGAGGCAAAACCATAGACCATCCCCATCAAACCTATTCCAAACGAAAGCAAAAACAGAATACCAACTATAAACGGAGAACGAATCAACCCACCATTGACACTCCGCAATATCCCCCATGAAGAGAATGTAGCCCACAGAATAATGGCAATATACAGCAAGCCTGCAAATACAGCTCCCAACATAGCTCTCCGTTCCTTGCGGGACAGTTGTTTGTAGCCATTAAAATGAATATCCCCTGCATACATTCCCAAGTGCGGCAACAAGCTCCTGCGGGTAATATGATAAATGATGAATGCAAGCAGGAACGTGGAAACAAAGAGAAAATAATAATTGCACAGCGGTCCAGTCTGCCCCGGAGGAATATTCATCCTATCAGCCGCTTCTTGCGTTACAGAGGCAATCATGGGGTCTAATGTACTCAAAAACACATTAGCGCTATAGCCACAAGAGACTGAAACATAAGCTGTAATTATACCTCCAATGGGGTGCAGACCGACGGACTGGAACAAAGTTGCAGCTATCGGCAACAGAATGATATATCCTGCATCTCCCACTATATTGGACAACAGTCCTAAGACAATGACCAGCAGAATAATGCGCCAAGGATCACGTGGACGTCGTACCCCCCTGCGAATACATGCATCGATGAAACCCGAATGCTGTGCCACCCCTATTCCGAACATAGCCACAATCACCAGCCCTAACGGAGCGAATCCCGTAAAATTGGTTATGACATGGCGCAGCAGCCAGCGTATGCCCTCCGGACTCAGCAGGCTCTGCACCCGTATTTCTTCTCCAGTCTGCGGTTGCAGCACGCTCAGACCATAGACATCGAATATCCATGAAAGGAGGATGACTGCCAGCGTCAGCAGGAAGAACATCGTAGCGGGATGTGGCATTCGGAGTTTACTCATCGTCGGCTTCCAGATTGTCTATATTCAGGATTCGAAGTTCCAATGCACGCACCACCAGACGAGTGGCATTCACCCCCACCCGTTCACTAGGCGGGAAAAGACGGCCGACCAAGTCATTCTGCCGTTTCTCCAGCGACTTGACCCCAAAAGGCATTCCCCTAAGATTGGCAATCATTTCTTTGGTATAGCCCAATGCCAAATGACGGAGGAAACGCTCGTCATACTCATCAATATCATAGCTTATGATTGCTTCCTGACGTTTTGCATCATTCAGGACAGATTTCTTGAAGCGTTCCACTATTTTCTCCAGTATCGGATAGTTAAAGACCAGCTTCTTGCCGTCCATCACTGCCTGCACATCGGTTTTGGTCAGCAACTCTCCGGTTTTCAGGATAATGCCGTCGGCACCGGCTTCAAGTACGTCCACCCATAACTTCTCATTCAATATTTCTCCCGTGAATATCAGCACATGTACTCCCGGATAACGCTTGAAGATATTCCGGCAGATGTCCACCCCGATTGTGGTCGAACCTCCTAATCCCAAGTCTAGCAGAACAAGATCCGGCACGCCGGCTTCAATCAATGTCCAGAACTCCTGCTCAGTCATAGCAGTACCTATTACCTCCGCATTGGGAATTTCATGGCGGAAAATCTCTTCCGTCCCTTTCAGCTCCAACTTGACATCCTCAACGATGATTACTTTAAATTTTTTGTCTTCCATATTTCATTTTTTCGGTAGCGTAAAATATATTGTAAAACCTCCTTCCTTTCCCGGTTCGGCATTGATACGGCATCCCCGGCGTCCGGCAAACTCGTCATGGTCGCGGATAATCTGCTTGCACACCAGATATTCCGTACCATACAGTTCTCCTTTCTCACCAGCCGTCATGCGAGACAAGTCGGGATAGAACAATTGGTTCAATTCTTCACGGGTCTTTTCCCTACGCATATCTGTAAACAGAAAACGTATAAATTCCCCATCTTCCCGGGCCGACAGACAGACAGCTCCATCCAGAGTTACGGAGCAAGCCTCGTCTATCAGGTTTTCAAGCAGGAAACGCAACTGGTTCCAGTCACCGGTAATCCGTCCTTCCAACGGTTGTATCTTAAAATCAATATGCGCCTTGTTTCCCTTGTACACTTTGCGGAAATATTTCCCGGCAGTAGCCATAAGTTCCGGCACAGATATTGTCGCACGCCTGAAAGTCACCTCTTCCAACTGGCGGGAAGCACATGAACTGAGTGTCGTAAAGATACCCTTGTAATACTCTATCAATTCGCTGATGGCAACCACCGTTTCCCGCTCCTCCACTTCTGTCTGTTTGCCGGACCGCAGTTTCCCTATCAGCTGCTTTATCTTGTTCGGATAATAAATCGTTTCATGCTTGATGGTCGAGAGACAATTATCCAGCACCATGTTCTGTACATGCAGCAAACTGTCTTCCCAGGAAGCTCGCCGGGCTTCATCCTGAGCCACTTCGATGTCCCGGTATTTCGTAGCCAACTTAACCACTGCATTAAAGATTACAATGGAGACATAACGGGCTATCAGTTCCAAAAGCAAATGGTCGGTCTCCTGCTCCGTACCTTCCCTGCGTTCCAGACACAGCACACCTATGCAACGACACATATTGCCTGCATCCACAACAAGCGGCAATGCTTGTATACCCTTTTCCGATATGTACACTTGCTGCTCAAAACAATTCTCCATATATTTCCTTCGGACAGGCAGCTCGTCCACGGCGGTATCTTCCACTGGATTGAAAGTGTATTCCAACTTATGTGTAGTCTCGTTGTATACAGCTATGCTTAACCGGTCGATACTCAAAAGTTCGTTCACTGCATCAAAAGCGGAATTTACTATCTGTCGTGGGATTTCCTTCAATGTATCCTCCTCACGCTGCAACATTTCCTCCGTATCCGAAACCGGCAACAAGGAGGCATTGAACACCTTTCCATTGATTTCCAGTACTTGCTCCAGATTCCAGCGGTTCACCAGACGTTTACGGAAGTAGAGTATGTAATATCCCAACAGCAATACGAACAGCAAAATCACCGCCAGCAAAATGCCCACCATCTTGTTGTTGGTGGAACGCTCCAGCTGCCGGCAATATTCTTCCAAGGATTGGTCTTCTCCCAACAGTTTGTATAAGGTAGTGTAGGCAGCATTATTATAACTATAGTCATCCCATTGCTTCAATGCAAGAAATGAGACTGCCGCTTCATTCCTGATATCCAGAATTACATGGAAATCCGAATTGAACATCTGGTTCCACCAATCCAGTTCCGCAGGAGCCCCGTCTCCCGTCAGCGTCATATAGCGATGTATAGGATGGGCGTATTGCTTGTAATGTTCGTTCAGGCAATACATTGCCGAATCTATGTATTGTAAAGCCAGTTCGTATTCTCCGTCTACATTGCAGTAATAAGCTTCATTGGCATAATCGGAGGCTTCGTCCAGCAAAGCTTCGTATTCATTCTGTGCAAGCAGTGCCAAAGAATCCGGCAACACCTCTCCGGAAGCAGGCTGTTCCACAGCATGCCGGCAGGATGACATGCACAAAGACAACACGACGAGCAACACCGACACGGACTTACGGATACCGGCAGGCAGACGGAAATAAAAACGGCTGCCTTTTCCCAGCCCGCTCTCCACATTAAACAGACAGACCTTGAACAAATCATTCGTCTTGCGATATTTTTCAATGATGCCCTTACAGTTCATCAGTCCAAAGCCACTTCCTTTGTTCTTCCTCAATTCCTCCTTGTCGGGAGCGTCATTCATACCGATGGCTTTCGAGTCATATACTTTTTCTCCCACGATGCGGGCTACATCTTCCGGTGACAATCCACAACCATTATCCTCTACCGAAATTTCCACATAATCCTCCTCCTGCCGTGCATATACTTTCACCATACCGCCCTGAGGGGTATATTTACGGGCATTCTCCGCCAGTGTATTTATCATAAACAATGTAAGGGCCTTGTCTGCCTTTACCCGAATATCCGTAGGCTGCACCTCCAACGACTGTCTCTTCATTTCGAATGTACGGCTTCCTTTCCTGAGCAGCTCGAAAAGTTCATTCAATTCGAACGTCTCTATGTTCAGGCTAAGGCTTCCTTGCTTCATCTTTATCCAAAGGGCAAGAATATCATTGTATTCGTTGATGGTAGTAACCAACTCGTCGATATATTGGTATTTCTCCTCTTTGATCCGCTCCTCTTTGATGAATCCTTTTTGAGTCAGTTTCTGCACTTCGTTGATGATACGGTCTATGTACGGGTGAATTCCGTTGACAATAGCCATACATGCTTTCTTTATCAGATTTTGCCGTTTGTTCCCTGCGATGTGCTGCTCGTAAATGTAGCGTTGCTTTTCCAGTCTGCGGCGTTCGTCGCCAAGGGAGATGGACGTCATGCCGTTGTCGATTGCCCATTGGATATAGGGAGTTATCACCCGTACCATCGCCTGCTCATCCTTGCTCATCCGACGCGGGAACACTAATTGCCCGTTGTCTATGCGGATGTCCTTCACTCCAAACAGCTTTTCCAATTCCGGGCAGACAGCCGTCCGGATAGAGTCGATGATTTCCTCCTCAGTCTGTGCATCTGCCGGAATGGATGCCGTTATCTTCTGACAGATGTCCAGCATCAGTTGCAGACGGTGGAGATGTACTCTGTTCCGGTCTTTGGAACGCTTGTTGAAAAACCAGAAGAAGAGCGATACAAGCACGAAGCCCACAATGACCAGTGACAACACGACGTTGAGCTGTCCCGCCTCCTTTTCCAATGCCTGATAGCGGCTTTCCAGCTCTTTATCCTGACGTGTATCTTCAAGGATATCCAGGTAAATATTGCGGTTATAGTCTGATTTTTCTTTCATCCCGAGTCCTGCATACGAAACGCTCAACTGTTCACGAATACGTGAAATCCACTCAGGTACGGTTTTCAGTTTCTGCTCCATCCATGCCTTCTCCGCGCAAATCGTATCTCGACGGTCAAATGCTTTCAGCCAGTCCAAACTATCGTGGCAGTCATAGAAAAGGCGGTGATGGTCATTTACACATTCCAGAGCAAGTTTTAACGTGTCAAGAGCTTCTGTATAGTGACTGTGGGCATTCAGGTATTTGCCAATGGACACATATGCGCCTGCTATCTGATACAAATCTTTATATTGACTGAACTTCTGCAGAGCCAACTGCCCCAGACGCATTGGCAATAGAGAGTCTACCGATACTCCAAACCGTGTCAGGGCATGGGAACGGCGGTCCTGGAAAAACTCGTAATTCTCCGGTGAGGCCATCAGGTTGGCAAGCCCCTGCACTCCGTTCCCTTCAAAGTAGAGATACCCTTTACGGGATGCCAACCGCCACGTGGTATATAGTTCGTCAAACTCTCGCAGCCTTTGTTCGTCCGGTGTCTCGCCTTCACACAAGGCAGCGGATCCCTTAATGTAATGATAGTACAATAACTGGTTGGTATCTGCCAGCAACTCTTGTTTTTTAGTAACTTCATTAATAGAGGCCACTGCTTCCGGACGTTGTTGCAGATAATAATAATAAACAGCAGATACGATATAAAATTCGGAACGGGCATAATTCAAACGTATTTGCTCGTGTCGGTCCACAAACAGATTGTCATCCTCCGCTATCCTTTTCATACGGCGCAAGGCACTGTTGCGATAATCGTAGAACTCCTTGTTCAACGCCGTCCGCTGATAAATTTTCATCAAGCCGATGTCGGCAATAAGGAGTTCCAGCTCATTCTTGGTCAGATTATAGACATCCATATGAAATTTTTCGGCCTGCTCAAAATCCATACGCATAAAAGCACAAAAGCCCAGATTATTGGATGCTTCCGCTTTTCCTTGTTTATAGAGGCTGACTTCACGGTAGGCCCTTGATGCCGCATGGCAGGATGAATCCAGGTTTTTATAACGATAAGCATAAGCCACCTGGTTTAGAGAGTCGATAAGGCGCACTTCCTTCATGGGTGCCGTTCCTACACACGAAACCATTGCTGTACAAAGGCACAGCAATCCCGCAAAGCATATGGAAGAAAGTCGTTTCATAAAGCAAAGCTACGAATAAATCCGGGAAAGAAAAATAATTTTTATACAATAACTCTTGTTTTATGTAACGGGAAATTCATACCTTTGCATGCAAATTAACAAATAGGTAACATCTATTACACAAATGAGCGAAAAAGCACCCTTTATGGTATTCTCCGGAACAAATTCGAGATACCTTGCAGAGAAAATCTGCGCTAGCCTTGATTGCCCTCTGGGAAAGATGAACATCACCCATTTTGCGGATGGTGAGTTTGCAGTCTCTTATGAGGAATCTATCCGTGGCTCGCATGTATTCCTGGTTCAATCAACCTTCCCTAATTCTGACAATCTGATGGAACTTCTGCTGATGATCGATGCCGCTAAAAGAGCATCGGCAAAAAGCGTTGTAGCCGTTATCCCCTACTTCGGTTGGGCACGTCAGGACAGAAAAGACAAACCCCGTGTTTCCATCGGCGCCAAGCTGGTGGCCGACCTGCTTTCTGTTGCAGGCATCGACCGTTTGATTACGATGGACCTTCATGCAGACCAGATTCAGGGTTTCTTCAACATTCCGGTGGATCATTTGTATGCATCAGCAGTGTTCCTCCCCTATATTGAATCCTTGAAGCTGGAAGACTTGGTAATCGCCACCCCGGATGTCGGCGGTTCAAAGCGTGCCAGCACATTCTCCAAATATCTCGGTGTACCCCTGGTGCTGTGCAACAAGACACGTGAAAAAGCAAACGTGGTTGCCACCATGCAAATCATCGGTGATGTAAAAGACAAGAATGTAGTATTGGTAGATGATATTGTAGATACAGCAGGAACCATTACCAAGGCTGCCAACATCATGTTGGAAGCCGGAGCCAAATCTGTCCGTGCCATTGCCAGCCACTGCGTAATGTCCGACCCGGCTTCTTTCCGTGTACAAGAATCTGCACTGACGGAGATGGTATTTACCGATAGTATCCCCTACTCTAAAAAATGTGACAAGGTTAAACAGTTGAGCATTGCCGATATGTTCGCCGAAACCATCAAGCGGGTGATGAACAATGAATCAATCAGTTCACAATACATTATCTAACCGCGGAGCGGTTAGATAAGTGAAAGAATGAATAATTAAAGAATGAAAGGCTGCGCAGTTCAAAGCGAACATTGCGCAGCCTTTTATTCTTTAATTCTTTCACTCTTTAATTATTCTCCATCCTTCCCATCTTGTAGGTTCCTTTTCGTATCACCTTTCCGTTCTTGTCTGTTTCTACAAACGGACCGTGTTTTTTGCCTTGTTTGAAGAAGCCTTCATAACGGTTTCCGTTCTTGTCTTCCTGGATACCGCTACCTTCTTCCATACCGTTCACAAAACCGCCTTTATATTTGGTTCCATCGGTCTGAATCAGGGTACCCTGGCCGTTGAACTTATTGTCTTTCCATTCACCTTCGTAAGAGTCCCCTACATTCCATTTGTAAGTACCGTATCCGTCACGTTGGTTGTCTTTCCAATTACCCTCGTAGACGGCGCCGCTTGCCCACGTAAATGTGCCGTGGCCTTCCTGCTTTCCGTCCTTGAAACTGCCCACATACTTGTTGCCGCTGGCATGGTAGTAAATGCCCTCTCCGGTACGCTCACCTTGAACATAAGAACCTTCGTAACGGTCGCCGGTATGGAAAAAGTAAATACCTTTGCCATGCTGCATGTCGTCCTTCCAGTCACCTACGTATTTGTCACCGTTGGCATATTCAAAAGTTCCTTTACCGTCCCGGACATCATTTTTCCATTCCCCGTCATATTTGGAACCGTCATTCCAGGTCAGTGTTCCTTTGCCGTCTTTCTTGTCATTCTTCCACGAGCCTACATACTTGGAACCGTTCTTCCAGGTATACGTTCCCTGGCCTTCGCGTTTGTCATTCACCCAGTCGCCCTCATAAATATCACCATTGTAATAATACATGGTTCCTTTCCCATGCTGGTAATCCTGAAACCACATGCCGTCATAACGATTGTTATTCATAAAATAGTAGATACCCCTGCCATGCTGCTGGTCTTGAAACCATTGTCCCTCATACTTTTCACCGTCGGGAAACATATATGTACCGTAGCCTTCACGCTTGCCCTTCACATACTCACCCTCGTAGACGTCGCCGTTCTTAAAAACGGTCTTTCCCTTTCCATTGGGCTTGCGGCCTTTTATTTCACCGGTATAGACGGCCCCGTTGTCTTTGAACGTATAGGTACCTATCTTTATCTCCGAAGAGAATGTACTTTTCACTTTATCGAAAAAGCCGCCTTTTTTTTCCTGGGCAGCGGCTCCGCCTTGACATAAGAAAGCCAGAATGAGTGCAGTATATAGATATTTCATTAATTGATAGTTGATAATTGATAGTTGATAATTGA
>UMDF01015837.1_pt1 | contig 9977 bp, 10 predicted proteins | sample 1964421 | NCBI WGS metagenome assembly UMDF01 (sample SAMEA4835987, study PRJEB28245) | human gut metagenome | biome: gut microbiome; material: fecal sample | place: Denmark | collected 2008
GCTGGCGCGTCTCTATGCGTCCGTTCATAGACGCTCCCACAGTGAATTTCTTTGTTATCCTGGCGTCCACGCTCATCTGCACGTTGGTACGCGAGAACCCTCCGTAGTTGCGTATGGCGGCGTCCTGCTTGAGATGTCCGAGGGAGAAGTAATAGTTTATCTTCTCAGAACCTCCTGATGTGTTCACGTTGATGTAGGTCTGCGGAGAGGTCACCCAGATGTACTTGTACCAGTCGAACGGACGGTAGCCGTCTTCCTTTCCCTGCATCCACTTGGCGTAGTCTTCCCTCGAATAAGTGAGGTCGGCTCCCTGAACGGTCTGCGCCGCCGTGTAGGCACGCATGTATGTGCCTATGTCGGCAGGCTTCGCCATACGCGAGTTGTTCTGCCATCCGTAGTAGCCGTTAACCTGGATGGAAGGCTTGTCGTTCACCCTGCCGTGCTTGGTTGTCACGACCACCACACCATTGGCGGCGCGCACACCGTAGAGGGCTGCGGAGGCGTCCTTCAGCACACTCACCTGCTCGATGTCGTTCACGTCGAGGTTGTTGAACTGTCCCTCATCTTTCACTATACCGTCTATGACGTAGAGAGGAGTGCCCATGTTGCGTATCTGCAGCGATGTGCTCGCTCCCGGGCGTCCGTCTGCCTGACGGCTGTTTATTCCGGCAATCTTTCCCACAAGGGCTCCCGAGGTGGTTGTTGCCAGAGTACGCGATATGTCCTTGTCGCCTATGCTCGAGATGGCTCCCGTGAGCGACTCTTTCTTCTGTGCGAGACCGAAGCCCTGCACCACAACCTCGCCCAGAGTCTTGAGGTCTTCCTCAAGGGTGATGTCTATGTTGGAGCGGTTGTTCACAGCCACGGACTTTGCGGTGTAACCCACATACGACACTTCGAGGACCGGAGCCGCCGACTCCACATTGATGGTGTAGTAGCCGTCCACATCGGTTATAGCGCGGTTCTGCGTGCCTTTCTCGGCAATGGTGACGCCTATGAGCGGCTCACCGTTGCGGTCGGTGACACGACCTTTTATCTCTTTCTTCTGCTGCGCCGTCTGCACGACAGAATTTTTCAGGCTGCCTGCAAAAGCATCTGACGAAGCCGCATTGGCAGCGAGCATTGCGCATACAAGCGTTGCTCCCGTAGCCAACTGCGACAGACGTCTGTTGGCAGGCAGGATACTTTTCTTACTTGAATGGTGTTCCATAAAAATAAAGATTTGTTTATAAAGTGAGTGGTAATATTGGTTTCACTCCCAGATGCCGGTCATGTAATGACGGCATGGGGATATGACGGTTTCCTGAAAAAGTGTTCTGTTTGTCAGGAAGGAGCTTTCGGTAATGATAAGGATTTCATAATGCTTCAATGTTTTCAGTTATCTTATTCTTTAAATATTGTCTCTTTCCCGCTGCGTAATTTGCATTCCATGACTTTATCCGGGATAAGACAATGCGCACGAAACGGTTTTATCACAGCCCGACATTACAGTCTCCGTAACCGTTGCGCGTGGTAAAAGTAAAGAAAAAATAATTTAACGATGTTAATACAAAGCATTATTTAAGGGATAAATAGTTAAATATCATTAATCTTTTTCGTTATTTCCGTAGCATTGGTATAACGGTACGGAAATAAACTCGTGCGATGACTCCGGAGTCGTGTTATTTATACAGAAAAAGCGATAAGGCAGCGTTCCTCTCCCGTATCGTTTCTATCAATTGTTGGTCTTTTTGAGAACCGTCAATAAAACGCCCAAAGTGTTTTTATATCTGACATCACAATGTTTGCACATGGTATATGTTATGGTATTCAAGATTTATACTACTATGTTTTCACGATTGCCGTTTATTGTTTTTTATAAAGCAGTAAAGCAGTACTGTAACGGTAAACACAGACAGTGAAAGCAGCAATATTACAGGTAATGACTCACATACACGTGATATAAGTATTATAAATGTACCCATCAATATAATAAGGAATAGCAGCAACGGATCTTTATCCATTGGCTGCCGTAAAGGTCTGAAAAAGTCTTTAATATCATTCTTCATTATCGGCAATCCGGTAAGACTGTTCATTTGACTGTCATCGCAAATATACAAAATATTATTGTATGATGCAAGCATATTTATCATTTATAAAATTCTCTTATGTCAGGAAGTACCTTGTCTCCTAAGTAATCGTCAGATTTCTTATAGTTTTCCACATACTCGGGGAAAATCTTTTCTACATCGAAGTCTATCACAGTGAAAACACCGGAACGCTGATAATACGTTTCATAAAGATGTGTCCCGCGAAGCATGCTCGACTCCGGCAGAGTGAAATGATACTCGTCAAACGTCCTGTCTGTAATAGGTTCCACCGGCCATGCACGCTCCGGTCTGTCCACATCAAATATATCCTCAACACTATAACTTCGAGACATCGGCTCCCTATCTTCTCCGGCAGTATTCAGATAAAACTAGAATCCGCTCTCGTATAATGGCATGCCATAAAACATACCTTTATAATCATAATGAATGTATACTTCTCTCGTGATTCCGGGATTGTTTCTTTCACGGGTGTTCTGGTAATGATAGTCTGGAGCGGGTCTCATGTATTTTTCCACCATCTCACGGCTTACAGTGTCCCTTAACATCTGCGACCCGTCATAATTGAAGAAAGTCAGCTCAAAATGATTCCTCCATCCGTTATACTTCAACTCGTTGCTTCTCAGCACAAAGTATTTCTCATGCATCACACCGTGCTCTATGCTGTCCACAGGAAGTTTTGTATGGCGCACAGTGCCGTTGCCGTCCTTGCTCAAAACTATCAGATCCCGGTTCATGTCATGAGCCAGATAAAGGCTGTCACCGCAAAGGCGGAACAACGCTAACTTCGTGCTCTCCGCAGACACATCACGCCGCCACTGCAGTTTTGTTCCTTTGAAGCACGACACTCGCAAAGGACTGCCACCGGCAAACCAGAACGTGCCCTTGCCGTCGGTATCGAAACCGGAAAGAAACAGTTCGTTATTGTTTTTGTTATATATACAGTCTATTGAGTTTGGGTCACCACGGAACGCAAATTCCCAAAGAGTTATCTCGGGAAAACCATTCCTCACACGCTGCGCGTCGGCAGTGACGACAAACGACAGCAACATGGCTATTATTGAAAGTGTACGCATTAAACAGATGCTTTTCATATTATTCATATTTATCATCAGTTAAGAGATTGTTGTTTGTTAAACAAAACTTATAGCAACATCAGCATTCGGATAATCATTTTATTAATACTCTCTGTTTGCTATCTTAGGAAACATCTTGTCGAGATCCATGTCCACAACCGTAAGACGACCTGACTTGTTGTACCCTACATAATAATAATGTGTTCCACGCAGAATGTATGTGCCCGGATATGATTCAGGATGACATCTGTCGTCCGTAATATCAGTAATCGCGTTAAATGGAAAAATGTCAAAGTACTTATCTGCCTCTGTTAAATTAAATTCATAAGTCACATCTTTCTCATCCATACTGCCACAGTCTAAAAACATACGTGTACCTTCGTCATAAAAACTGTACCCACGGTAATTGCCTTTATAATCCATAAATCTGAAATTCTCGTCGCCTATATCAAACAGACTATCCGACATGATGCGTGGAAGCGGACTCATCACACTATTGATGAAATTCACATCCACAGTATCATTAAGCAACAATCTGCCGTCATAATTGAAATAACTTACGCTGTAGATACCATAGGTTGGAACACTTAATTCCACACCTTGTATCACAAAGTACTTGTTGTACATTTTCCCGTCTGCCAGACTGTCCAGATCAAGTTTTATGTGACGCACGTCTCCCTTACCGTTCTTGTCAATAACTATAAGCTCACGCTTCTGGTCGTGCACAAGATACAGGCTGTCACCTCGCAGACGGAACATGGCAAACTTTGTATTGCTGTCGGAAACCTTTCTTCTCCACTGCAGCTTCGTTCCCTTAAAACATGATACGCGCAAAGGATTGCCACCGGCGAACCAAAACGTGCCTTTGCCGTCTGCCTAAAAACCGGACAGAAAGAGCTCGTTTATTTTTTTATCGTAAATACAATCAACGGTGTCAGGAGCATTCTTGAACGAGAAGTCCCAATAGCTTATTACCGGGAAACGCTTGCTCACACGCTGCGCGTCGGCAGTGACACCGAACGACAGCAGCATGGCTACGATTGAAAGTATACGCATTAAACGGATGTTTTTCATATTAATATCATTGTTATTCGGCAACTGCCTCCGGAAGTTCCTTGTCTCCCAAGTAAGTGATGGAATACTTGTAACATTTCACGTACTCGGGGAATATCTTTTCTATATCGAAGTCAAGCACGGTGAAATGCGGATTAAGATAAAATATATAATAAAGGTGTGTGCCCCTGAATATACTTGAGTCACAGAAATCGGTGCTGGCGATACCGTCAGTCATATCGTTAAATGCAGGATGTGGCCAGTACTCGTCATCTAAAGTAAGACCGAACAGATTCCCCCACTCGTATTCCTTAATCATAGGCTTCCCTTCCATGTCCGTATTCAAGTAGAAAGTCAATCCCCTCGTATACAAATCCGTGCTGTAGAACTTACCCTTATAGTCTACGTTCGGGTTTATGTATTCCGCTATTCTTCTGCCATATTCATTACGTGTATTCTGGTCATAATAATCAGGTGCCGGTCTCATCTGTTTGTTCATCATTTCATAATCTACAGTATCCTTCCATAGCAGCGTCCCGTCATAGTTGAAGAAACTCAGATCGTAGTAATCGCCCAATATTTTATACTTCAGTTCGTTGCTTTTGAGCACAAAGTGGCTTTCATGCATCACGCCGTCCTTTATGCTGTCAACAGGAAGTTTTGTGTGGCGTACGGAGCCACTGCCGTCCTTACTCATCACTATCAGCTCACGCTTCATGTTATGGACCATATAAAGGCTGTCGCCACGAAGACGGAACAACGCTAATTTTGTGAGTCCGTCGGACACCTCACGCCGCCACTGCAACTTAGTCCCCTTGAAGCACGACACACGCATAGGATTGCCACCGGCAAACCAGAATGTACCCTTGCAGTCGGTGTCGAAGCCTGAGATATACAGTTCGCCCCATTTGTTATATATACAGTCCACCGAGTCTACCTTACCACGGAATGTATAATCCCAAAAAGTTATCTCGGGGAAACGCTTGCTCACACGCTGTGCGTCGGCAGTGACAACGAACGACAGCAGCATGGCTGCTATTGAAAGTATACGCATTAGACGGATGCTTTTCATATTATTCATATTTACCATCAGTTAAGAGATTGTTGTTTGTCAAACATATTTATAGGACATCGCAAATATACAAAACATTATTGTATGATGCAAGCATTCTCTATTTATCGTGAATCCGGAGATTGTCGTCATTTCTTCTTGCGTACATGATGTTTTCCTTCCGAATCCGCATACAATAAATTGCCGTTACCGTCATAAACTATCGTTATATTAGGATTACTGCTCATACGTTCTTTGTATTTGTCTTTCATCTTGCGATATTTGATCTTGCACTTACGGATAAAAGGTGCATAGACGCTGTCCTTTATATTGAAACATATCTGCATCTTGCACAAAAGCACACCCTTTGGATATTCCTTTTCATTCCGAAAAGCATAAGGAGAGTCTGCAAGAACAACCTCTATGTTCTTCTTAAATTCAGGTCCTTTGACGTTTCCTAACAGAAAACGATTAGCTTCCTTTCTTTGTGTAGCCCTTTCCAAATCACGGGTTGTGAAAACCTTTATGTCCAAGTCATTGAAGTTGTTTCCTTCCTTGTAATAATCCACTATCGCATAAATCTCTATAGGATCTTCATTCTTTTTGTCCCATGCATATTTGTAACAAAAAATGAATTTATGTTTCGCCTCATCATTTTTCGTTGTAACCGGGGATGTAACTTTCTCCAGAGTAGTACCACCCTCTATTTTCTTCTTTTGTCCCGCAGCCATCGTCAACGGAACAGCTAACAGCAAAAGTGCCGCAATAATACTAAACTTATTCATAATCTAAATCTTTTGTGTGGTTTTCATTTAATATATATATATTTCAAATATAGTGAATATATTAAGCAAAAAGAAAATACGGAAGTTTAAATTAAATATTCATAACCATATTTTACACAATTTTTTACAGGAGAGAAGATGCGTTCTCCTCTCCTGTATATTAAAGCATTTATTCTTCTTTAAAAGAAGCATTTACCATTATAAATTTATTTCCTATATCGTTGCTTATAGAAACATTAGCTTTTATTTTTTTACTTCCAGCATCCTCAACATTTACAAATATGTTGAATTCAAATGACTTCTGTATACTACCTGATGCCTCAGATATAGAAGCCGTAGCTCCGGCATTATCTACAGTGTATTTTTTCCCTTTTATATACCCTACACCTGATACTACATTACAATGTATATTGATGTTTTTAGCAGATGAAGTATTTGTATCCAATGTATATGCTATTGTAGTACTAATTTCTATTTTATATTCGCCACAAAAAAATACACTTTTATCATTAGCATTAAAGTCTTTGTCAGGTTCATCACCGCTTCCGCAACCACAGCCACTTCCGCAACCACTTCCATAGCCACAGCCACTCCCGCTTCCACAACCACAACCGCTTCCGCAGCCGCAGCCGCTTCCACTTCCGCACGCACTCGCCGCTCTCATCATTCTCGCACTTGGTTTCATACTCATCTGAGCCTCATTCCCAATAAGTCTCAGACCTTCATTTGTCACATTCTTTTTCATAATCATTTAATTTTTAATTTATTAATAAACACCGGACCGTCCGGCATCCCTTTTCACTTTCTCACCATCTCACTTTCTCACCTTCCCACCTTCTCCCCTTCTCACCCTCTCCTTTTTCCCCTTTTACTTTTTTACCTTTTTACATTTTTACCTTTTCCTCCACATCACAGCTCCCTCCATCATCAGTCTCTCCATCGCATCTCTCACGCATCCGTCCACATACGTCGCGTCCATCTTCAGCCTGTCCGCCACGCACGCCATGATGCCCTTGCGCAGCTCGCGCCATGTCTGTTCGCGGCGCAGCAGTGACAGGATGTTGAAGCAAAGGTCGTTGAGCACTATCTCCCTGTACCCTTTTCCCGTCACCGTCGGCACGCACGCGATGTCGCGCATGCCACAAGTCCAGTACCCGCAGAGCGAGGATATGAGCAGTGCCCGTGCCTCCGTGCGCCATTTCTCAGGTATGGAGAACACCCGCATGTAAGGATTCACCGCAAGCACACATCCGTCCCTACGCTCCTCACCGATGTTGAAGAACTCCACCACACGTGCCGACAGCTCCTCCTGCCGTATGAGCCTGTCGCGCTCAACGGTGTCCCATTCCCGTTTCCTCTCCTCCAGCCAGTCAGCGTAAGAGGCGACACACCTCACGGCAGACAGCCTGTCTATTTCAGCCACCGGCATGCCCGAAAGCCTCGGATGCCTTCCACCGAACATCTCCGCTATTCTCCAGAAATATTCAGGATACCTCCCGAGCAGCGTCCTGGCAAGCAGCGCGCACGCCTTGGCGTTGCGTTTGTGTCCGCCCAGAAGATGCAGCAGCGGACGGCGGCTGATGTTGAGGAAGTCACAGAACTCACCATAGGTATATCCGTTGTCGCACGTCCTTCCTGCGAACAGCGTCGTCACCTTCCTCCTCTCCGCCTTCACCATGGCATAGAACAGCACCTGCTCGAACATCAGGTTATAGTTGCCGTTCAGCCGTCCGCTGTCCGCGCGGTCAAGCCCGTTGTCCCTTATTATGCGGAACGCCTCGTCACAGTAGCGTTGTATGAAACCGGTGTCGCTGCCGCCCAGCACCCCCGCGTTGTACGAGCCGATGGACTGCCGTGCCAGTTCCTCGTGCAGGCAGCGCGGCATCACCATGTCACGTGTGTCCAGACCGTCCATGATGTTCTTATAATAAGCCGTGCCCACCTCCTCGTTCTGCGCTATGAGTCCACACGAACCGATGTCGGCGGCGAGCCTCCTTGGCACGAATATGTCGCCGTCCACATGTATGAAAGGCGCGTCCTGCACCGAGTATGTCAGCATCTTGGCGTAAGCCCAGTGCGGCTCAGGTATGTCAAGACGGTCATAACACACCCTCACCTGCGTGTAAGGCAGCCTGAGACGGTCTATTAGCACCGCCGCTCCCTCAGAGTCGGTGTAAAGCTCCACGTCGTCATAACTCTCCCTCAGCATCAGGCAGCTCAGTGCCCATGCCATGAGATGATACTGCGGTTCGAGCCAGCCAAAGCTGTCCCTGACAAGGCTTTTGTGCCCTGTCCAAAGTGTCTGTACTGTTTTTTCCATTTTTGTGTGTATGTTTGTGTTTTTCTCCCCAACCATCCATGAGTATGCCTCCGGCTGGCTGTCAATACGGCAGATACCCTCTGCCGGTGCGGGATTACTAAGGTACCGTGTTTTTCTTCATCCCCTGTCAGACGTTACTAAGATATTGCAAGGCGAGAGCAACGGCAAGCAGGGAAGACCGAGTCTTGCCTGACTTGACACTGCCGAGCCGCCGCTTGTCTTATGCAAAGATATAACAGCGCCCTGCCGGATGCAATAGCTTATAGGGGTAGTTAACGTTTGTTTACATTTGAAAATACGTTACATAACTCATGCAACCATATGTTTTTCAATAAATTGCGCCATACCGGCAAAGCAAAAAAAATTTCCGGGAAACCATACGCGCCCTTCCCATTTTCCCACTTTCATAAACACAACACAAGCATGAGCCACTCTCCGCAAGCATTATTCCCGCCGCGCCGCATGCGTTACGTCACACGGGTGCGGATAAAAAAGAAAAGCGGCACCACAGCCGCTTTTCTCTCACACATACATACCGTCGCATATACATAAATGCCTTGCATGCATGTCCTGTCTCACCCAGACCGCCCGTCACACCGCCAAAGCCATATTGCCACAGGCTGCCGGCTCTTCAACCACACTGCGCACTGCAAGTCCGGCTGAAGTCCGATAACCGGTCCGGAGTAAAAAAGAGCTATTCCGCTTTCTTTACGTCCTCTTTGAGCTGGCGGTTGTCAAGCGGCTCATGCAGCCTCACATAATCTCCTTTCAAGGTACCTCCGCCCGAACAGTAATAATAAAGGATGGTGTCGTCGTCTGATGAAATGCCAAGAGTGTCATCGCGAAGGGTGAAATATATGTGGTTTCCTTCTGTCTCGACAACAAGAGAGTCACCGTCAGGCGTAAGTATGCCGTCACCGTCGAAGGTGCACGAAGGTTTCTTTATGTCGGCTCTTGAACGTATGCTTATGTGTGCGGTAGAGTCAGATGTCTCCGTTATGCTCACCGCCGTCCAGTCGTTGCCCTCGGCGCGCTGTGCATATTCGTCTGTCACGAAGTCGCCTAAGAACGACGACTCCTTCAGTGTTTTCCGTTCGGCTTGTTTTACAGGTTTGTTTCCGCATGATGCGATGACGGCGAGTACCGCCAGAAATGCGATTTTCTTCATAATCTTTAATTTTTGGGGTTTTAATTTAAAATTTTTCCGCTTATCATATAAGTCTGCCAAAAATAAGGATAATTTCCGAATAAACATAACAAACGCACGCGAAAATATTCCGGAAAAGCGTCGCGCCGTTGCATAAATATACGTTTCCGACGGTAAAAAATATTGACAAAACATTTTTGCAAAACAGAAAACGCCGTGCGCCATGACGTGTCCTTCCTCACACCGGAAAGCCTTTTCTGTGTCGGCAAAGGCGAAGCCGGACGGCTGGAATATTCCTTTCTCACTGCGGAAAAGGCTATTCCGCGCCACGGAACGCGCTCTTTCAGCTCACGGCAAAGCGTCTTCCACCGTGCCGAAAAGCCCGTATCGGTGACCCATAAAGGCTCTTCTGCATAGCCGAAGGGCGTGACTGACGGGCATGAAAAACGCAACCCGCT
>UMDF01032660.1_pt1 | contig 9935 bp, 8 predicted proteins | sample 1964421 | NCBI WGS metagenome assembly UMDF01 (sample SAMEA4835987, study PRJEB28245) | human gut metagenome | biome: gut microbiome; material: fecal sample | place: Denmark | collected 2008
AGAATTGCAAGCAGTGCTGCAAGTCACAGATTTAGGCATGGCTACATCGGGCAATTATCGCAACTACTACTATAAAGACGGAAAGAAATATGCGCATACCATCGACCCGCGTACCGGCTATCCGGTACAGCACAGCATCTTGTCCGCCACCGTCATCGCCAAAGATTGCATGAGTGCAGACGCCTATGCCACGGCATTCATGGTGATGGGGCTGGAAGAAGCAGAACGCGTGGCGGATGCACATCCGGATATCGACGCCTGCTTCATTTATACGGATGAAGAAGGAAAGCTTCAAACGTTCTTAACAAAAGGGATGGAGAAGTATATGAAATAATGCGCAAATGCGATTAACCCATCATTTATAAAATACAAAATATACCGCCAGTACCAGACATACAAAAGCGGCAAAATGATTCCAATGCAGCGTTTCTCCCTTGAAAAGAACTGTTGTGAACACCGTAAAGATTATCAAAGTGATTACTTCCTGAATCACTTTGAGTTGCATCAATGAGAACGGGCCTCCATTGCCTAAAAAGCCTATCCGATTGGCCGGAACCTGACAAGAATACTCTGCCAGAGCTATTACCCAGGAAAACAGCACCACGGCATACAACGGCCAGTTGGAGATGACTTTTGTCTCTTGCAGCTTCAGATGCCCATACCAGGCAAACGTCATGAAAATATTAGATACAATCAATAGCAAAATGGTATAAAATGCTTTCATATATTTTTTAATAATTAATGGTTAATGTTTTATGATTGCAGGCAGCAATTCCTCCTGCACATTCGTCATACTCCCCCATAGACTATAGCGTGCCTCAGGATTCATTTCCTCCAACTGTTTCAGAATGCCTTTCATTGTACTACGGCTGGATTGTGACTCATACGGACAATTCTTCACCTGCTTACGATACCCTCTCACTTGTGCCAACTCCATCAAATCCGCCTCATGAACCAGACACATCGGACGGATAATCGTCATATCAAACTTCTTCATCACCAATCGGGGAGGCATGGAGCTGAACGCTCCCTGATAGGTGATATTCATCAGCAAAGTTTCCAGAATATCATCCATGTGATGGCCTAACGCAATTTTATTACATCCCTGCTCCTTGGCTACGGTAAACAATGCCTTCCGCCTATTCCAAGAGCAAAGAAAACAAGGAGACTTGCGGGTATCTGTCGTGGCATCAAACTCCGTTTCAAAGAGAACAAAAGGCACTCCCCACGACTCTACATACTCCCTCAGATAGTCTACATCGCTCTGATAAGGTATATTCTTCATCACTACATGTACGGCGACAACGGAAAAACGGGGTTTATAGATACGGGCACGCCGTGCCAACAACTCCACCAGCGCCAAAGAGTCCTTGCCTCCCGAAAGCCCGATAAGAATCTTATCGCCGTCCTCTATCAGTCCATATTCCACCACACCTTTGCTAAACCGCTTGTCTATGCGGCGCAACATCTTTTCTTCTTCAGTAAATTGTGCCATTGATACGAGTTATGAGTTATAAGTTATAGCTCTTCCGGCTGCAAAAGTAAGGCAAAAGAACGATTTAAAGAAGAATTAACAAAATAGAATTACGGAAACCAGCTTTATTCACGATAAATTTGTATTTTTGACCTTCTGAACAAATCAGCATGTATCAATATGAATAAAACATGTATCAATATGAATAAAAAATATATCCTTTTCTTTCTATTCAGCCTTTTAAGCATAACAATTTCTGCACAAAGCCTGGCAGAAGCCAAAGCCTTGTACGAGAAGGGAGAATACGAAGAGGCCAAGCCCGCCTTCAAAAAGTTCGTCAAGACACAACCTGGCAATGGAAATTACAACCTATGGTACGGTGTATGTTGCCTGGAAACCGGCGACCCCGCAGAAGCCTTGAAACACCTGGAAAACGCCGTCAAAAGACGTGTCCCCAGCGGGCAACTCTATTTGGCCCGGGCATACAATGATTTATATCGGTTCGAAGATGCCATCGAAACTTATGAGACCTACATTTCCGACCTGAGAAAGAGAAAACGCTCCACCGAAGAGGCCGAACAATTATTGGAAAAAAGCAAATCCAACTTGCGCATGCTGAAAGGTGTGGAAGAGGTTTGCTTCATCGACAGCTTTGTGGTAGACAAGGAAAATTTCCTGGATGCATACAAAATCAGCCCCGAATCGGGCAAGCTGTTCATGTACGACGCCTATTTCAAAGATTCCGGTAAGGAAGGCGGAACGGTATACGAAACGGAGCTGGGCAACAAGCTATATTATAGCGAAATGCAACCGGACAGCACCCTCAGTATCCTTTCGCGCAACAAGTTGCTGGACAAATGGAGCGATGGCAGCTTGTTGCCCGGAAGCATCAACGAGGCCATGAATGCAGACTATCCCTATGTACTTACAGACGGTATCACTATCTACTATGCTTCGGATGGCCCTGGCTCGATGGGAGAATATGACATTTTCGTCACCCGTTACAATACGAATACCGACTCCTATCTGATGCCGGAAAATGTGGGCATGCCGTTCAATTCGCCCTACAACGACTATATGTACGTCATCGACGAATTCAACGACTTGGGATGGTTTGCCTCCGACCGTTACCAGCCCGAAGGCAAAGTGTGCATCTATGTATTCATTCCCAACTCATCCAAACAAGTGTACAACTACGAAGGGATGGACCCGGACAAGATGATATCATTGGCGCAACTTCACTCTATCAAGGACACATGGACGGACACCGATGCGGTAGAGGCCGCCCGAGAAAGACTTCGGACCGCTGCCAACGCAAAGCCGCGGACTACCAAGAAGCACGATTTTCAATTCGTCATTGACGACCACTCCACCTACTACCAGCTGGACGATTTCCGCTCCCCGCAGGCCAAAGCCTCGTATGGCAAATACAATCAGCTGGAGCAGAGCTACAAACAACTGCAGGAGAAACTGGAAGATATGCGTTCGGAATACTCCCGAGCCAACAAGCAAGAAAAGGACAAGATGTCTGCCGCCATCCTCGACCTGGAGCAACGTGTACGGCAATTGTCCACTGAGATGGAGCAGACTGCCATTCAAGTGCGCAACCAGGAAAAGCAAGCCACCAAATAAAGACAACTATGGATATACTCATTATCGCCTCATTGATTATAGGAGCAATAATCTTGTTCTTAGTGGAATTATTCGTAATTCCGGGCATCAGTATTGCCGGTTTTCTGGCAGGAGGTTGCATCATCTTTGCCAACTACTATGCCTTTGCCTATATGGGCACCACGGCAGGTGTCATTACGCTTATCATATCTGCCCTGGCTTGTATCGGCTCGTTGGTATGGTTCATGCGCTCCAAGACACTCGACAAAATTGCATTGAAAAAAAACATCACCTCCAAAGTAGACCGTAGTGCAGAGGAAAAAGTCAAGGTAGGCGATGTAGGCATCACCACTACCCGCCTGGCCCTCATCGGCTATGCCGAAATCAACGGAGACATCGTGGAAGTAAAGTCATCAGACGGCTTCCTAAACGAAAAGACTCCGATTATCGTAGACCGTATTGCGGACGGAGTCCTCTTAGTGGAGCGGCTCAAGCAGTGAAATTTCTGAAATCAACCTATTTATAACTAACAATTAATATTTAATCTCATGGATCCAAGCACAATGTATTTAACCGCCTTCCTCATTATAGGAGGCATTATCTTCCTGGTACTTTTCTTCCATTATGTACCGTTCTTCTTGTGGCTGTCCGCCAAAGTATCGGGAGTAAATATCTCGCTGGTACAACTTTTCCTGATGCGCATCCGTAATGTTCCTCCTTATATCATTGTGCCCGGCATGATTGAAGCTCACAAAGCAGGATTGCAAAACATCACACGTGACGAACTGGAAGCGCACTACCTTGCCGGAGGCCACGTAGAACGGGTGGTACACGCATTGGTATCTGCCTCTAAAGCCAATATCGAGCTGCCGTTCCAGATGGCAACCGCCATCGACCTTGCCGGTCGTGACGTATTCGAAGCCGTACAGATGTCCGTTAACCCCAAAGTAATCGACACCCCTCCTGTGACAGCTGTTGCCAAAGACGGTATCCAGCTGATTGCCAAAGCCCGTGTAACGGTGCGCGCCAATATCCGCCAATTGGTGGGAGGTGCCGGAGAAGACACGATTCTGGCCCGTGTAGGCGAAGGCATTGTCTCCTCCATCGGTTCGTCAGAGAACCATAAGTCTGTATTAGAGAATCCGGATTCTATCTCCAAACTGGTATTACGCAAGGGGTTGGATGCCGGAACGGCATTCGAAATTCTGTCCATTGACATTGCTGATATTGACATAGGTAAGAATATCGGTGCTGCCCTGCAGATAGACCAAGCCAATGCCGACAAGAACATTGCTCAAGCCAAGGCAGAGGAACGCCGCGCCATGGCCGTAGCCACAGAGCAGGAAATGAAGGCAAAGGCCCAGGAAGCCCGTGCCAAAGTTATCGAGGCAGAAGCGGAAGTACCCAAGGCCATGGCCGAAGCATTCCGCAACGGCAATCTGGGTATCATGGACTATTACCGGATGAAGAATATAGAAGCCGACACTTCCATGCGCGAAAACATTGCCAAACCGACGACGGGCAATACCAGCCAGCCGTTGAGCAAATAACCCGAAAAGTAACTGACGAAACGCCGGAACCGGTGAACAAGAATCGGCTCCCGGCGTTTCTATTTATAAACAAAAGATTAAAGCCTCAAGCATATGAAGAAATATTTCGCCTCTTCCGAACTGATCATCAATGAAGACGGTTCTGTATTTCATCTTCACGTAAAGCCCGAATGGCTGGCAGACAAAGTCATCTTGGTAGGCGACCCCGGACGGGTGGCACTGGTTGCCTCCCATTTCGAGAACAAGGAATGTGAAGTGGAAAGCCGCGAGTTCAAGACTATCACCGGTACTTACCAGGGGAAACGTATTACGGTGGTTTCCACCGGTATCGGATGTGACAACATCGATATCGTGATGAACGAACTGGATGCCCTGGCAAACATCGACTTCGAGACGCGCGAAGAAAAGCCCCGCCTACGTAGCCTTGAGCTGGTACGTATCGGCACCTGCGGCGGCTTGCAACCCTACACTCCGGTGGGTACATTCGTATGTTCTGAAAAATCCATCGGTTTCGACGGTCTGCTCAACTTCTATGCAGGACGCAACTCCGTGTGCGACCTGCCCATGGAACGTGCCTTCCTCAACCATATGGGATGGTCCGGCAACATGTGTGCCCCTGCCCCCTACGTCATTGATGCAAGTGCTGAACTGATAGACCGCATCGCACAAGACGACATGGTACGTGGCGTAACGATTGCCGCCGGGGGCTTCTTCGGACCTCAAGGACGCGAGTTACGCGTGCCGCTTGCCGACCCGCATCAGAATGAGAAGATTGAAAAATTTGAATACAACGGCTACCGTATTACCAACTTCGAGATGGAAAGTTCTGCCCTGGCAGGCTTGAGCCGTCTGATGGGGCACAAGGCCATGACGGTATGCATGGTCATTGCCAACCGCCTGATAAAAGAAGCTAACACGGGATACAAGAATACGATAGATACTCTTATCAAAACAGTACTCGACCGTATCTAAGTATCCTTCAAGAAATGCTCCTCCCTTTCCTTCAGCCAATCCTAGGAGTAGGGTTTAGTAATGACTTCATCACATCCTGCCTGACGTGCCCGTTGCTGGTCTGTATAGTGTAGCAATGTCCTGCTATACCCACAATGGGCACAGAGGCGGATTAGGCTTTATAAGCATCTATCCATTATCGATTTGCACAAAGTTACAATAAAAGCCCATAAGTTGAATCGTCATCTCTCTTTTTTGTAAAGAAACCATTATCTTTGCTGAATAAAAATAAGCCGGATAAAATGAACCAAGATACCATTTGTGCCATAGCCACCGCCCAAGGGGGAGCCATAGGATGCATCCGTGTCTCCGGACCGGATGCCATAGAGATAACATCCCGCATATTTACCCCTGCCCGGAAGGGGAAGAAGCTGAAGGATGCCAAGCCATACACACTTACCTTCGGTCATATCCATGAAGAAGAAAACATCATCATAGACGAAGTACTTGTAAGCTTATTCCGTGCCCCCCACTCGTACACGGGCGAGGATAGCACGGAAATCATGTGCCACGGTTCGAGCTATATTCTTCAGAAGGTGTTGCAACTGCTCATCGGTAATGGTTGCCGCCTGGCCGCTCCCGGTGAGTACACGCAACGGGCCTTCTTGGGTGGCAAAATGGACCTAAGCCAAGCCGAAGCCGTGGCCGACCTCATCGCCTCCACCTCTGCCGCCACTCACCGCCTCGCCATGAGCCAGATGCGCGGCGGGTTCAGTAAAGAGCTGACCTCACTACGCAACCAATTGTTGCACTTCACATCACTTATAGAACTGGAACTGGACTTCAGCGACCATGAAGAACTGGAATTTGCCGACCGCTCCGAGCTATGTCTCCTGGCAGACGGCATAGAGCAAGTAATTTCCCGTCTAGTGCAATCCTTCAGTGTAGGCAATGCCATCAAGAACGGTGTGCCCGTAGCCATCATCGGCGAAACGAATGCTGGTAAATCCACCCTGCTGAATGCGCTACTAAACGAGGAACGAGCCATTGTAAGCGACATACACGGGACAACCCGCGATGTGATAGAAGACACAGTCAATCTTGGCGGGATAACTTTCCGGTTTATTGATACGGCAGGCATACGCGAAACGAGCGACACCATCGAGAACCTAGGAATTGAGCGAACCTTCCAGAAATTGGAGCAGGCGGAAATCGTGCTCTGGGTAGTTGATGCCACGAATGCCGTCTCACGGATACCACAACTAACTGCCCAAATACTTCCCCGTTGCGAAGGGAAACGGCTCATTCTCGTATTCAACAAGGCCGATCTGGTGCAGGATGCCTCAACCATCCCCAACTCCAGTTTCACCGTAGCTGCTACTAATATGCAATGCATCTCCATCTCTGCCAAAGGGCGTACCAACCTCGACAAGCTTCAGCAAATGCTAATCTCTGCCGCTAACCTGCCCACGGTTACCCAAAACGATGTCATTGTCACGAATATACGCCACTACGAGGCTTTGACCCATGCCTTGGAAGCCATCCACCGGGTCCAACAAGGGCTAGCAGAAAATCTATCCGGAGATTTTGTTTCACAAGATATCCGCGAATGTATTTTCCATCTAAGCGATATTGCGGGGGAAGTTACGAACGACATGGTACTTGGGAATATTTTTGAACATTTTTGCATCGGCAAATAATTTCATATTTTCAAAAAATTCAAGTAAATCACCCACCCACAATCGCCACCTTTATCACCCCCTCCAGCCTATTCTCAAAAATACGGTAGGCTTCGTCAATTTCCTCCAACGAGAAACGATGTGTGATAAGCGGTGTGGTATCTATCTGTCCCGCCGCTATCAGGCGCAGTATCTCGGCACAATCGCACCCATCCACACCACCGGTCTTGAAAACAAGATTCTTACCATACATCTCCGGTAAGGGCAATAACTGAGGCTGGTCATAAAGCGCCACAATGGTGACAATGGCATTGGGACGGGCACACTCCCATGCCAAGCGGAAAGTATCTTCCGTGCCGGCAACTTCAAGTACGACATCTGCCCCACCATGGTCGCTATGCTTCCTCACAAAGTCTTTGCAGTTTTCCGGCCCAATGACCAGCACCTCCGGATAATGCTCGCGGACAAAACGGATTCTTTCGGCCGACTGCTCGCAGACAATAATGCGACTGGGCTTCTTCAGCATGGAACAAAGCAGGGTACAAATACCCGTCGGCCCGGCACCGATGATGAGTACAGTGTCTTCCTCGGTTATTTCGGAGATACGGGCGGCCCAGAAGCCAGTGGCCAACACATCGCCTACCAAGAGCGCCTGCTCGTCACTTACCGTATCGGGAATACGATTCAGCCCCTGGTCGGCATAGGGCACACGTACATATTCCGCCTGGCCGCCATCGATACGGCACCCCAAAGCCCAACCGCCATTGGGATCGGTACAGTTGTTCACATATCCGCGACGGCAAAAGAAACATTTACCACAAAAAGTCTCCACATTCACAGTCACACGGTCGCCGGGCTTTACCGACTCAACGTCGGCACCCACCTGCTCTACGATGCCCACCATTTCGTGTCCTACCGTAATTCCGGGTACAGCGCGCGGTACGCTTCCATGCTTTATATGCAAGTCACTGGTGCATATGCTACCCAATGTCACCCGCACAATAGCATCGCGTGCATCCTCCAATACCGGTATCGGTTTCTCAAGCAATCCAAACTTTCCGTGTTCAATATAAGTATATGCCAACATAATATATGTTTTTTGAGTTATCACTTTTAAACGCGAAGTTGCCAGAAAGCAACGGCCGCCGCAGCCGCCACGTTCAGAGAATCGACACCGTGCGCCATGGGGATACGAACCACATAGTCGGCTCCCGCAATCGCTTCGTGCGAAAGACCATCTCCCTCAGTACCCATCACAATAGCCAACCGGGGCTCGGTCTTCAAAACGGGATTGTCTATGGAAATGGAATTGTCCGTAAGCGCCATGGCCGCCGTGCGGAAGCCAAACTCGCCGAGCGTATCCAGAGGACCGTCCATCCACGTCCACGGCACAAGAAAAACCGTTCCCATTGAAACCCGGACCGCACGACGGTTCAGAGGGTCGCAGGAATTACGCGTCAACAGCACGGCATCCATGCCAAGAGCTGCTGCCGAACGGAAGATAGCCCCGATATTGGTGGTATCCACCACCCCGTCAATAACCACAATACGCCGGGCTCCCCGGCAGACGTCCTCCATACTCTTCGGAACCGGGCGGCGCATGGCACAAAGAACGCCACGTGTCAAGACGTAACCGGTCAGCTCGGCAAGCAATTCCCTACCGCTTGTGTAGACGGGTATATCGCCACAACGTTCAATGATTTCAGCAGCATCCCCATAGATGTGCTTGTGCTCACACAAAAGGGCCAAAGGCTCGTAGCCGGCATCCAGAGCCACCTTGATAACCTTAGGACTCTCAGCTATAAACAGCCCTTTGTCCGGCTCAAGGCGGTTGCGCAACTGGGCTTCGGTAAGGGTACTGAATATCTCTACACCGGGATGGGTCAAAGATGATATTTCGATAACAGACATCAGATGATTTACTATTTGACGATTACTATTTACAATTCATGGCAGAAAGCCCTATAACCCCTTTATTGTCTTCATCAGTTGTTCTCCCAGTCCGATGGTATATCCTTGCGATACAAAGACCACCCGATTGAAAGTATCGGCTATGATGAATATCGGCAGGCTCTCTTTATGCTTCAACTTCATGCTTTCTGCAATCTGCGCAGCGATACCGTCCGTATCTATACCATAAATAACGGTAGAGGGCAAATCGGGGAATGACTCGCGGGCGAACTTGCCGGCTTTGGCCTCATCAGGGAACAGCAACACCATCTTACGCCCCCACTTCTCCAAATCAGCCTTGAATGAAGCGATGTCGCGCAACGCATGATTGGTAGGTTCTTGATTGACACCCAGAACACCTACGACAAAGTAACCGCGCCCACAAGCCTGCAGCAGACTCTGCCGGGCTGCGGAGCCGGCGTCCGGCAGCGGAGTGAAGAGAGACTCCGAATTAAAGTTCCCGATAACCTGCACCTCATCCTCGCTCTCGCGCATCACCAATTCAATTTCCGTTGTCTTCTCCGGCAGAATATTGAAAAAGGTGGTTTTAGAAAGTACCGCACCGCTAGCAAGGCGTGTACCAGTTACCAAAACATAATCTCCGGCCTCCAGAGCTGTTCCTTCCTTCAGCAGATTGCCCCATGTAGTACCGCCGCCCATATCTGCATCGCCTTCGTCATAGGAAAGCAATTGCAAACTGCCCTGCGGGGTCTGTTTGGA
>UMDF01000197.1_pt1 | contig 9933 bp, 9 predicted proteins | sample 1964421 | NCBI WGS metagenome assembly UMDF01 (sample SAMEA4835987, study PRJEB28245) | human gut metagenome | biome: gut microbiome; material: fecal sample | place: Denmark | collected 2008
GACCGCTCTTTGGTGAACGAGTCTCTTGCGAGGGAAATTGATAGAGCTCTTTCTACGTTAACCGATAGGGAAAAAGAAATCATACAGATGTTTTTCGGTATCGGACAACAGGAAATGACATTAGAGGAAATCGGCGACAAATTCGGCTTGACCCGTGAGCGTGTGCGCCAGATTAAGGAAAAAGCAATCAGAAGATTAAGACAAAGTAATCGTAGTAAATTGCTCAAATCTTATTTGGGATAAATAAGAAATATCAGTTTCCGACAAATAGAAGGAATTAAAAACCGTACGTCTTTAGTAGGCGTGCGGTTTTTTTTATATCTTTGCCCCATTGATAATTCATAACTTATAACTCATAACTCAATGAAATACGTTCGTATACTTTGTGCCGTAGCTTTAGTTTTTGCGTTGTGTTCGGCTTTTACAATGAAAGATAAGGAAAAGGCTGTATATGCTTTTGGGGTGGCGGCTTCTTTCAATGACTCCATCGTATATTATACAGACATCCAGGTATTGGACAGCGTAGAGCTGGATAAGAATGGATTCTTGCCCAAGCGTGATTTATACACTTACCAGCTTAAGAACTATCTGGAGTACAATCTGAAGAAGCCGGACTATACTTGCATGATTTATTTCTCTGAGAACAAAGGCAAGTTGCAGAAAGAGGCTGCAAAAGTGAAAGGCAAGTACAAAAAAGCGGAAGGCGTGGTGTTGCAGACGGTTGAGCCGTCGGCTTTTACGTTTACGAAACCGCAAGAGTAGATTCGTTGCTAATTGTTTGAATGAATAATATTTCCTAAAGCTTATGATGATGAGATTTAAACTGTTCTTGTGTTTGTTCGTCTGCTGTTCGGTGCTGCTGGCCGGATGCGAGAAGAATAACCCCGACCCGAAGCCGACAGAAGCTGCCCGTACCGTTCTGGTTTATTTGGCAGCAGATAATAGTCTGAGTCATTTTGCATTGAACGACTTGAAGGAGATGAAAGCCGGTATGGAAGGTGTAGGCAATGCCAATGTGCATCTGCTGGTCTATATAGATACGGGGAATTCTCCGAAACTGGTCGAGCTGAAGTACAAGAAGGGAGAAGGCGTGGAGGAATTGGTGAAGAGCTATGAAGACCGCAATTCGGTAGGCGTGGAAGAGACCAAGGAGGTGTTCGGTGACGTTTTTTCCAACGAGGCATACAAGGCGAAAAGCTATGGTTTGGTCTATTGGTCGCACGGTGACGGATGGATTCCCAATCCGTTGCTTTCTTCGCGCTGGATTGGGCAGGATACGGGGAGCGGTACGAACTATATGAACATTTCGGACTTGGTGTCCATCCTCTCGTCTGCCGCCCCTCACTTCGATTTCGTGTTGTTCGACGCCTGCTTTATGCAATCCATCGAAGTGGCCTATGCGTTGCGCAACTATACGGACTACTATCTGGGTTCGCCTACGGAGATTCCGGGTCCCGGTGCCCGCTATGACATTCTGGTGCCCGCAATGTTTTCCGACAGTGACGTAGCCGTGAGTGTGGCATCGGCCTACTACGAACCTTATGCCAAAATCTATACGGGCAATCGTCCCACCAATGACAATTGGGTGGGTGGTGTCTCTGTGGGTGCCTTGAAAAGCTCGGAGTTGGAGACGCTGGCAGCCACTACCAAGCAAGTCTTGTCGGGACACCTCAACTCGGAAACGGTGGATGCTGAAGCGTTGCGTTCGGTTTTTAACTACGACCAACGTGACGACTGGCAAGGCATGGTCGGTTACTTCGATATGGTGCAGATGATGCGTAAGCTTGTGGACGATGAGGGCTTCGCCGTGTGGAAGCAGGCCTACGATGCCGCCTTGAGCTATTGGAAAACGACTCCCAAAAACTTTTCGGCCAGCGGTGGAATGTTCTCTATGGAAGGGTCCAACGGCGTTTCCCATTATATCCCCACTCCTTTGGAAACTGCCGCTGCCAGAGCTTACCGTTCTACCGATTGGTATAATGCGGCGGGGCTGGAGCAGCTGGGCTGGTAAAAGTATTCTTGATAGAGTATAAAATCAATACAAATTTCTCTGCTTTGCGGAAGTGTGAACGGTAGGAAATAAATGGTAACCGTTTTGAGTATATTGTTTAGCCTATCTCAGTATACGACTGAGATAGGCTAAGTCGTATACTTAGGGTACCTCTGTATACGACTGAGTGTTCCCCTTCTCAGACGGCATTCTGAAGGAGGGTGCTCGCTTTCTTGTTCCGGCTGAATCTCGGACTGATTTGCTGAATGAAAAGTTGTAACAAACGCATCAGCTCTCCTCTCTTCTCTTCTCCTGCAATATATCTATTCTGTTTGCTTGAATGTAGCTTTGTTATTCATATAAAATCAGTCTCTTAACATTATTTTCTACTGGAAACTATTTTATATCGGAAAATATTGTTTTCTTTGCAGCATCAAACTTAAAAAGACAAGCATTATGAAGTATATAATCATTGGCGGAGTAGCAGGTGGAGCCACAGCAGCCGCCCGACTGAGAAGAGTAGACGAAATGGCTGACATCCTTTTATTGGAGAAAGGCCCTTACATCTCGTATGCCAATTGTGGTTTACCTTATTATATAGGCGGAGTGATAGCCGAGCGTGAGAAGCTACTGGTGCAGACGCCCGAATCTTTCGGCAAGCGTTTCCGCATTGATGTGCGCGTGCAGAATGAAGTAATCGCCATCCATCCCCAAAACAAGACCGTTACCATACGCAATGCGGAAGGCAAGGAGTACGACGAAAGCTATGACAAACTCTTGCTTTCTCCCGGTGCCAACCCCGTGAAGCCCCCCTTGGAAGGTATCAATTCCGAAGGTATCTTCACGTTGCGCAATGTAGAAGATACCGACCATATCAAGGCTTATATCTCGGACAAGCAGGTGAAGCGCGCCGTGGTGGTAGGTGCCGGTTTCATCGGATTGGAGATGGCAGAGAACCTGCATCATGCCGGTGTTCATGTGTCCGTAGTCGAAATGGGCAACCAGGTAATGGCGCCTATTGATTTCTCCATGGCGGCACCCATCCATCAGCATCTGTTGCAGAAAGGCGTCTCCCTCTATCTGGAAGAAGGTGTAACCCATTTCAAGCGTACGGACAATGGAATCATCGTATTCCTGAAAAGCGGAAAGACCATTCCTGCCGATATGGTACTGCTCTCCATCGGTGTGCGTCCTGCCACGGCATTGGCGCAACAAGCGGGTCTGAAACTGGGTGAGATGGGTGGCATCTGGGTGGACGAACATTTGGAGACCTCCGAAAAAGACATCTACGCCGTGGGTGATGCCATCGAATATCCCCATCCGCTGACCGGGAAACCTTGGCTGAATTACCTGGCAAATCCTGCCAACCGCCAGGGACGTATCGTTGCTGATAATATGGTGTTCGGCAATACCGTCTCTTACGAAGGAGCTATCGGCACCTCCATTGCCAAAGTATTCGACATGACGGTGGCTTCTACGGGTCTTGCAGCCAAACGCCTGAAACAGTGGGGCATGGAATACCAAAGCTCGATAACTCACTCGGCATCTCATGCCGGTTACTATCCGGATGCCCTGCCTTTGACTCTGAAACTGACTTTCCATCCCAAAACCGGCAAGCTCTATGGTGCGCAATGTATCGGTTACGAGGGAGTGGACAAGCGAATCGACCAGATTGCCGGACTCGTCAAGCGGGGTGGTACAGTCTACGACTTGATGGAGACGGAGCATACATACGCGCCTCCTTTCTCCTCGGCCAAAGACCCCATTGCCATTGCCGGATATGTGGCATCGAACATTATCAGCGGTGCCATGCCCGTCATCTCTTGGCGCGAGCTGGTGGAAGAGAAGGATAAAGTGATGCTGATAGATACCCGTACGCCCGAGGAGTTCTCTTTCGGCACCATTCCGGGAGCCGTCAATATTCCGTTGGATGAAATGCGCGAGCATCTGGCAGAGATACCTACGGACAAGCCGGTAGTGCTTTTCTGTGCTGTGGGTCTGCGTGGTTATCTGGCTCAGCGTATTCTGATGGGGCGCGGCTATCGCAATGTGCGCAATCTGATAGGTGGGTATAAGACCTACTCCACGGCAACGGCACCTCTGCCGTCTCCATCTGCTCCGGCAGGCGGCGGCTCTTCTACTTCTTCGGCAGAGGCTGTTGCTGATGATGTTCCTGCGGCGGCATCTGCTTCCAAGAAGGAACCGTTGAAGATAAACGCTTGCGGCTTGCAATGCCCGGGACCTATCATGCAGGTGAAGAAGGCGATGGACAGCATTGCTGCGGGTGAGCGTGTGGAGATTGTGGCTACCGATGCCGGTTTTGCCCGCGACGCCTCTGCCTGGTGCGATACGACGGGGAATAAATTGATAGAGAAGCATGACGAGAAAGGACGCTATACGGTAGTCATCGAGAAGGGTGCTCCGTCTTGTATGGCAGCTTCCGGGGAGTTGGTAGCCGGGGGTAGGGGAAAGACGCTGATTCTGTTCAGTGACGACCTGGACAAGGCACTGGCAACCTTCGTATTGGCAAACGGAGCAGCGGCAACGGGACAGAAAGTAACCATTTTCTTCACCTTCTGGGGACTGAACGTCTTGAAGAAAGTGCAGAAACCCGGTGTGCAGAAAGATTTCTTCGGCAAGATGTTCGGCATGATGCTGCCGTCCAGCTCTTTGAAACTGAGGTTGTCGCAGATGAATATGTTTGGCATGGGCAGCCGCATGATGCGCTTCCTGATGAAGCGCAAGGGAGTGGATTCTCTGGAGTCGTTGCGCTCGCAGGCATTGGCGCAGGGAGTGGAATTCATCGCTTGCCAGATGTCTATGGACATGATGGGCATTCGGCATGAGGAGCTTCTGGATGAAGTAACCATCGGTGGCGTGGCTACCTATATGGAACGTGCGGACAAAGCAAATGTGAACTTATTTATATAGGAGAAAAAGATATGGAGACTTTATGTAAAATTCGTGATATTTATCGGGCTATTGCCGAATTCGAGGTGCAGTTTACGCAGATGTACGATTTGTCACTGAATGAAGGAATGCTGTTGTGCACGCTGCTCAATACTCCTAAGCTTACCTCCAGTGAGATAGCCGAGGCGCTGGGGTTGTCTGCCTCCAACACTTCAAAGGTCATTCGCTCTGTCGAGGGAAAGAAGCTCATTACCCGTCTGATAGGTAAGGAAGATAAGCGTCAGATGCGTTTTTCTCTTACGACAGAAGGCAAGAACCGGATTTCGGATATCAAGAATGCTACTTTTGAATTGTCGGGGTTGTTGCAGCAGGTAGTAGGTATTGTATAGCTTCGTATCAAAGTGAATTAATATCGTGTTTGCAGGAAGTTAATATCCTGCGGACACGATATTTGTTTTTTGTATGACACGTTGTTAACTTCTTGCACGACATGTTGTTAGTATCGTGTATTGCACGCTATTAATTGTTTGTATCTGTTCATGTGTATTTCCATTTTTTATTACTGAGAAATTTACTAAGAATCCTTAATAATATTTTTTCGACAATTCTTAACTCTTAATCAATTCTTTTCTCTGTTTTAAATAACGAACTTGATTGGAAAAGCCATTCCAGATAGTATGGGGGACATAGCTCCGTACGTATGGATATGGTGGGAGGATGGACGAACACTCTGCCTTACTCCTTGTTTACCTGTGAGAATGTGGTGAGTATTGCTATTGAGCTGAACGGGTAGCACCTTTACAAGTGTACATCAAACCTTGCGTAGAACACCGCATAGTGTTGCGCTCTATTGTACGCTGGCTGCCCGAGCATTTTAATTATTCATGATGATACGGCCCCCCATTTAGTATGTTCATTGCCCTGTAGAGTTGCTCCACAAAGATGAGGCGCACCATCTGATGGGAAAAGGTCATGCGTGAGAGGGACATCTTCTCGTGTGCCGCTTCGTATACTTTGGGGGAGAATCCGTAAGGGCCTCCGATAATAAATACCAGCCGTTTGTTTACGGTATTCATCTTGCGCTTCATATAGTCTGCAAACTCTATGGAGCGCATCTCTTTTCCACCTTCGTCCAGCAGTACGACCACATCTCCCGGCTGGAGAGCTTTCAGTATCAGTTCCCCTTCTTTTTCCTTCTGAACTTCCATAGAGAGGCTTTTGGTGTTTTTCAGTTCGGGGATGACTTCCATCTCGAATGAGAGATAGCGCTTGGTGCGTTGCACATAGTCGTTGATGGCTGTTATAAAGTGTTGTTCTACAGTCCGTCCTACGACGAGTAGAGTAGTTTTCATATTGGTTCTGTTTTGATTAGCGCACAAATTTAGCATTTTTTTATTGTATTTTGAGACAAATGCTTACCTTTGCCTATCATAAATACTTGTGAAAATGAAAAAACGGGTAATCTTTTTGTTGACCGGTCTCTTCATTTGGACGTCTGTGCTGCTGGCCCAGAACGTTCCCGAGGGAGTGATTGGAGCCTTCAAGGAAGGAAACTCTCAGGAGCTCAACAAGTATCTGGGTGACAAGGTCGATTTAATCATTCAGAATAAGTCGACTCACGCCGACAAGCGGACGGCAGAGGGCACAATGGCTGCTTTCTTCTCCAACCACAAGGTCGGCAGTTTTAATGTGAACCATCAGGGGAAGCGCGATGAGTCCGGTTTCGTCATCGGTACCTTGACAACCGCAAATGGAAACTTTCGGGTGAATTGTTTCTTCAGAAAAGTACAGAACAAATATGTCATACATCAAATAAGGATAGATAAAACAGATGAATAAGGAAGAAGAATTGATTGACAGGCTGATAGACCTGGCTTTCGCCGAAGATATAGGCGATGGAGACCATACAACCCTTTCGTGCATTCCTGCCACGGCAATGGGCAAGTCCAAACTGCTGATAAAAGAACCGGGCATACTGGCCGGTATCGAGATAGCCAAGGAGGTGTTCCGTCGTTTCGACCCTACCATGAAGGTGGAAGTGTTTATTAATGACGGTACAGCCGTAAAGCCGGGCGACGTGGCCATGATTGTGGAAGGCAAGATACAGTCGCTGCTGCAAACGGAGCGTCTGATGCTGAACATCATGCAGCGCATGAGTGGCATTGCCACCATGACACATAAGTATGCCGAGCAACTGAAAGGTACGAATACCCGTGTACTCGATACCCGCAAGACTACTCCGGGCATGCGTATCCTCGAGAAAATGGCAGTGAAAATCGGTGGTGGTGTAAACCACCGTATCGGCTTGTTCGATATGATTTTGCTGAAAGACAACCATGTAGACTTTGCGGGAGGCATCGACAAGGCCATCAACCGTGCGAAAGAATATTGCAAGGAAAAAGGCAAGGACCTCAAGATAGAAATAGAAGTGCGCAACTTCGACGAATTGCAGCAAGTGCTCGACCTGGGCGGCGTAGACCGTATCATGTTCGACAACTTCACACCGGCAATGACAAAGAAGGCTGTGGAGATGGTAGGTGGCCGCTATGAAACGGAATCTTCCGGTGGCATCACGTTTGATACGCTCCGCGACTATGCCGAATGCGGTGTAGACTTTATTTCCGTAGGAGCTTTGACTCACTCCGTGAAAGGATTGGACATGAGCTTTAAAGCATGTTGATAAAGGCGGAAAGCATTATTGCAGAATAATAAGAAAAGCCTCTCATAAAGAATGCTGCATTACGGCAGATTTATGAGAGGCTTTCTCTTGATAGGCACAGATGAGTGATATGAAAAACATAACATGGAATAAAGTAAAAACAGCTGTCAAAGGTTGGCGATTGGGAGACTACATCCGGCAGACTTCCATTGTGGTGATTGGTGTAGTGATAACATTTGCCGGCAGTGAGTTGGTTACTCAAAACTCCGAGAGGAAAGATATTCGGGCCACCATGTCGCTAATCAGGGATGAACTGAAAAGTAACCGGGAAAATTATAAGAGTATCGTTTCAGAGTTTAGAGAGGATGAACGTCTTTCCAGCTTATTGGTGGAGCATGACTTGAAGCATCGGACGATACCGGAAGATTCATTGATACAGTTCCGCTTTCTTATGGGGCATATCCGTAATTTTTATTATAGTCAGAATGCGTTGGATATACTTAAAAGCTCCATGTTGATGCAGAAGATTTCGGATAAAGAATTACTGTTGCAGTTGACTGGAATCTATGAAGTATTGGATGGATTCAAGGCTACTATGAATGGCTATTACGATATGAAGGACGAAATTACGCTCCCTTTTCATTTGGCATTGACTGACGAACAGACGGACCAGTTAAATCGTGGAGGATATGAGGCGTGGGATATCTACTTGTCGGATAGGTCGGTACGGAACTTTGTCAGGGTAGCGAAAAACTATTTCACACCAGACTATGTAGAACGTGTGGGAAAACGCATAGACGAGGCAATACAAATGCTTGAAGAAAGATATGATTTAAAGTAAAATGATTATGGCAACTAAAATCAGTTTGGGTAAAATAAAAACTACCATTAAAGGCTGGAAGCTGGGTGATTATTTCCGACAGTTCAGCATTGTAGCTGCGGGTATTATTGTTACTTTCTGGGGAAGTGACCGGATTACTGAGAATGCCCGCCAGAAGGAAGTACGTGCCACAATGCAGTTGGTGGCAGATGAGTTGGAGTATAACAAGGGGGAGTTGCTCGAGACAGAGTACTTGTTGAAGCAGGATATGCACATGAGTTTGCTGTTGAAAGAACACAAAATGTCCGTAGCAGAAATTCCCCAGGATACTTTGGATAAGTATCAGGGATTATTCGGTAATTTATATGACTTCTCTTATCGTACCGATGCGTTGGATGTTCTGAAAGGTTCTTCCATGATGCAGTATATTCCGGACAAGCGCTTGCTACAGGATATATTGCAGGCTTATTATCAGTTGGGAGGCGTACAGAAATCGGTTAACGACTATTATAGTTTGAAAAAGAGTGTACTTGTATCTGTTAATATGTTGCAGAGCAGGGAAGAAGTTTTGGCCGGCAATAGTGGCAGCATTTATCATCTTTTGGAAAATGATAAATTTATCAATTTTGTTGATTTGACTCCCAATTTCTTCGTTTGGAGAGAATTTATTTCTTTGAATGAGATACTGGACAAGCAAATACAGGTTCTGAGAGCCAAATATAAATAATCTCCGCTCTTTAACTTCTTTTTAGAATTATTTCAGCAGCATTTTCCGCAATGCTGCGTCTAATTAACAAACGACGCGAAGAGGCGTCCGTAAAACGAGCACTGACATTGGAAAATGAGATAGAACTGATTGAGGGCTGCCGGGCAGGAAAGGATTCCGCCCGAAAGGAATTATACACCCTCTACTCCAAACAGATGCTGGCGGTATGTTACCGCTATACGGGCGATGTCGATGCGGCCCATGACGTATTGCACGATGGCTTCATCAAAATTTTCACCCACTTCACCTTCCGTGGCGAATGTGCATTGAGCACCTGGGTGACAAGGGTAATGGTGACGCAGGCGATAGACTACCTGCGGAAACAGCAACGTTTCAGCCAACTGGTGGTGAATGAGGAACAATTGCCCGACATTCCGGATGAAGCGAGCATTGCCGAAACCGGAGGCCGTATTTCCGAAGAAATGCTGATGGCGTTCGTGGCGGAACTTCCCGATGGATGCCGTACTGTATTCAACTTATACGTCTTTGAGGAGAAATCGCACAAGGAAATAGCCGAAATCCTCCACATCAAAGAGCATTCGTCTACCTCGCAGTTGCATCGTGCCAAGTGTTTGTTGATAAAAAGAATTAAAGAATATACTGAATATGAGAGAAAATGATGAAATAACCGGTTTGTTCCGCAGTCGTCTTGCCGGCGCAGAGATGACAGTGCGGGAGGACTTCTGGGAAGGGTTGCAACGTGACTTGCCGTCACCGGTTGCCGTAAAAGGCAGGAGGCAGCTTCTTCTTTCTCCGAGGTTTCACCGCGTAGCTGCAGCCGCCTCTGT
>UMDF01015675.1_pt1 | contig 9887 bp, 8 predicted proteins | sample 1964421 | NCBI WGS metagenome assembly UMDF01 (sample SAMEA4835987, study PRJEB28245) | human gut metagenome | biome: gut microbiome; material: fecal sample | place: Denmark | collected 2008
ACAGATTCGGGTTCGAACATCCTACTCTATATTAAGCCTCAGTCCGAGTTGCAGGCTGAAACTCACCGGCTTATCCTTGTAATAGTTTTCTATCCTGCTGCCGTTGTCTATATAATATCTCACGCCCGGTTCGACATACACGCCGAGCTGCGGAATGACGTCATACTGCGCTCCGGCGGCGGCACTCACAGACCACTGCACGTTGTCGCGGTCCATCTTTGTCTTCACTCCTTCTGTCTCCACACGTGCCGAGACGTTGAAATCAGCCTGACCTCCGGCTGTCACATATGCCTTGAAACGGCGTGTGCTCCATATGTCATAACTCACGTTTAGCGGCACGCCTATATAGTGCAGGGTCTGCCGGTCTGTGGTCTCCTCTCCGTCAGAAGAGCGTATAAAGTCTGATGCCAGCCTTGAATAGACAATTCCCGAGCTGACCCTTATGCGGTCGGTAAGGGCATAGCCTGCCGTCAGTCCGAACGAGAGAGGCAGATAATGCTTGTTTTCCTCACTGTAGTTGGAGAATGACGCCGAGCTGGCTTTCAGCATGTTTTCAGTCATCGGATAGTCTGCCGTAACGCGGCTGATCACGTTCACACTGTTCATACTGCCGGAATTGCCGAACATGTTTGATGAGTATGCGCCCACTGTCCACGCTCCTCCGCGCTCTCTGTCCTTACGTATGTCGTACGCCGCCGGACGTGCAGGCATTCTCTCCATACCGACGTCACGTCCCGAGACATTGTCTCTGTCTTTCCCCTCTCCCTTGTCTTCCTCATTTGCAGCGGCACCGCTTCCTGCTGTCTCCGCCACGGTCTCCCCGGTATGCCGTGCGTCACGCTCAGCCGCATTCTCTTCCACAGCGTCAGCCACGCAATCGGCTACAGACACAGAGACATTGTTCACAGCCACAAGACCGCCCGGTGTTTCAGTCACCGGCGCGTCTTCCGGCACATCCGTACTGCCGCGTCGGGCATCAGCCGTGTGACGTCCGGCGTTTCCACTCACACCGGTGAAAGCGTCCCGGCTGTCAAGCTGCGATATGGTGTTTCTGTTAAGCAGATATCCCGCACCGCTTATCAGCAGCAGGGCTACAGCAGCCGCAGCAGCCCACACGCGCATGCGGACCGTCCGCGCCCTCTTTCTCCTGCCGTCGACGGCAGTCTCTATCTTGTCCCACAAACCGACGGGAGGCACCGCCTTGTAGTCTGAAAGCCTGTCATGCAGTCTGTCTGTCCAGTCGTTATGTTTCATATTATTGTCGTTTGTTATAGTCGTCAATCATTTTTGCGAGCAGTTTCTTGGCATGGAAATACTGCGACGCCGATGTGCCGGTCTTTATTCCGAGTTTCTCCGCTATCTCTTTATGGCTCATCCCGCCGAACACATACATGTTGAGCACAACCCTGTAGCCGTCCGGCAACCGCCCTATCATCTCCATCAGCACCTCGTCCGGAATCGTGTCAATCTCCGGCTCGTCCTCCTCCACACTGTCCGGTATGTCGTCAGTAAACGTGAATCGCCCGTTCCTGCGTATGTAGTCGAGCGACTCGTTCATCACTATCCTCGTTATCCACGACCTCAGCGACCCTTCCCCACGATACTCGAAACTGTCCAGCGAGGTGAATATCTTCACGAAACTGTCCTGCATCACGTCCTGCATCTCATCCCGGTCAGGGATATACCGCAGGCATACAGCCGTGGCATATCCGGAATACCGGTCATACAGCTCGCGCATTGCAGACCTGCTGCCGTTCTTTATGTCGTTGAGAAGACGCTTCTCCGATTCCAATCTGTTGTTGCTTTTATTTTCCTCCGGCATGTCCTGCATGCCATGATGTCCGTGTCTATATCTTTCTGAGAGTCACGAACGTCAGTTTCAAATCTCTGTCGACAGTCTGCGGACTCTCATCATCCTGACCGTCATATATCTCTATTCCCCGCATATGGAGCACTATCTTGTACACTCCGGAGAGCATTGAATAAGTGGCGACAGACTTGAACGCATAGTCGTCCTCGCGGCTCACGAAATGCATGACCACCGTGCGCGGCTTCCCGTCAATATCCGCTCCTGTCACCCATTGCTCCGGATGGACAGAATAATACATTGCCTGCGGGCTGTAACCGGTCTCGTCATACGGCACCATATAGCCCACTCCGGTGGCGCGCCCTATGTCGTGTCCGGGAAGCATTGCCCTCAGCACCGCCTCCACAGGCAGCGTCTTGAAGCTGAAACCGGTGTCATACACGGTCAGTTCGGACGGTATGTCGGGCTGTCCCTCGATGCTCCACACACCAAGATAGATGCCTTTCAGTCCGCCGTTATCTATGAACGGGTCGTCAATGTTGACAGTTCTGTCATCCCCGACACACGAAACCATCACCATAGCGGCGACCAGCGGCAATATGTATCTCATTATTCCCATATGTCTCTTCTGCATGTCTCTGCCAATGCGTGTGTATATATCGTTGTTCTAATATGTAAACTGCAAAACTACATAAATCTTGTATCACATATTCATATAAATGATAAAAATCTCTCAACCGTATGTCCTAAATATTCAACAAGACACGTTTTCCGCTCCATAAAAGCGCGATACGCACTCCTTGCGGTATGCGACACGCCCTGCCGCAAAGCCGTCTCGCAAAACCGGAACAGGTCGGCGGGAATGTATATTTATTCATTCGGAAAGTAAAAAGTTTTGACAACAGAAAATCATAAAATAGAAAAACGGACACGCTGAAAGCCCGTTCACGGTTCTTCCGTATGTCTCTCCCGATGGCATATTATACCTCCGACGCAACCGCCCGCTGCCTTTTTCCGGCTGAAACGGCATTTTCCGCACGACGGAACAGGCTGTTTCGTGCGTCAGAAAAGCTTATATCATATGGCGGAAGAGCCTTTTTCGCGGCATGGGAAAGGCTTTTCCGCATAGCGTTACGGCAGTTTTCCGATGACAGAAAAAGCAAACCCGCTGACTGTCAGCATTATAGGCAAGCCGCCAAAAAACCGCGTATTTACAGCCGAAAGACTGTCCGTGCGCAAATATTGCCTTATTTCCGGATTACGATGAATATTTATTCACACAGCGCACAGCGTTTTTGCATATTCATGCGTTTTGTGTTCCGCCCGGCATTATGTATCCTGCCGTCCCGCATGCAGCCCACCCTCACCTCCCCGGAGAATGAAAACACCGTCGCAGGTTGTCCTCCGGCACGTACCGTTCATCTTTTTTCGCACGCAAAACAGCGGCGTATGAGATTTTTCTTGTAATTTTGTCTGCAATTTGATTCACGCATAACAACAGCAAAACATACAACATATATAAATGATAGTCTGTATAGCCGAGAAACCAAGTGTCGCCAAAGACATTGCCCGCATCATCGGAGCCAACAGCTCGAGAGACGGTTACATGGAAGGCAACGGATATCAGGTGACATGGACATTCGGACATCTGTGCACACTGAAAGAGCCAAACGACTACACCGAGAACTGGAAACACTGGAGCCTGAGCGCACTGCCGATGATTCCGGACAGATTCGGCATAAAACTCATCGACGACGCCGGAATAAGAAAACAGTTCGCAGTGATAGAGAGACTCATGCAGGCTGCCGACGGCATAATCAACTGCGGTGATGCCGGACAGGAGGGTGAGCTGATACAACGGTGGGTCATGCAGAAGGCGAAAGCGAAGTGTCCGGTGAAGCGGCTGTGGATTTCGTCGATGACAGACGAGGCTATACGCGAGGGATTCAACTCTCTGAAAGACCAGTCGGAGTACAATCCGCTCTACATAGCAGGACTGAGCCGCGCCATAGGCGACTGGATTCTGGGCATGAACGCCACACGCCTCTACACGCTGAAATACGGTCAGAACCGACAGGTGCTGAGCATCGGACGGGTGCAGACACCCACTCTCGCACTGATAGTAAACCGACAGAAGGAGATAGACAACTTCAAGCCGGAACCTTACTGGGTGCTGTCCACAGTCTACCGCGACACGCTCTTCACCGCCACAAAGGGACGCTTCGCATCCAAGGAGGAGGGAGAGAAAGCCTTTGAGACCATTGCCGGCAAAACGTTCTGCATCACAGACGTGCAGAAGAAGAACGGCACGGAGGCTCCGCAACGTCTTTTCGACCTCACATCACTGCAGGTGGAGTGCAACAGGAAGTTCAGCTACAGCGCGGAGACGACGCTGAACCTCATACAGGCATTGTACGAACGCAAGCTCACTACCTATCCGCGCGTCGACACGCAGTTTCTCAGCGACGACATCTATCCCAAGTGTCCGGCCATACTCAACGGTCTGCGCGGCTATCAGGAGCTCACACGCCCGCTGCTGGCAAAGGCTCTGATAAAGCCCAAACGCATATTCGACACGTCAAAAGTGACCGACCACCACGCCATCATACCTACCGGCGTGCCTGCCGTAAACCTTACCGACATGGAACGCAATGTGTACGACCTGATAGCCCGAAGGTTCATCGCCGCATTCTGGCCCGACTGCAAGTTCTCCACAACAACGGTGCTCGGAAAGGTTGAGGACGTGGAGTTCAAGGTGAGCGGCAAGGAGATTCTCTCGCCGGGATGGCGCACGGTGTATGCCAGGGAGGAGACCGACGCGGCGGAAGACGAATCAAAGAAGGGCGACGACGAGCGCACCCTGCCTGCCTTTGTCAAGGGAGAGAGCGGACCGCACGAGCCCACCCTGAGCGAGAAAACCACGACTCCGCCCAAATACTACACCGAGGCGACACTGCTGAGAGCTATGGAGACAGCCGGCAAGTTTGTGGAGGACGAGACGCTGCGCGCCGCTCTTAAAGAGAACGGAATAGGTCGTCCGTCATCGCGCGCCAACATAATAGAGACCCTGTTCAAGCGACGCTACATCAGAAGAGAGCGCAAGAACCTCGTCGCTACACAGACGGGCATAGAGCTGATAGACACCATACACGAGGAGCTTCTGAAGAGTTGCGAGCTCACTGGCATATGGGAAAAGAAGCTGAGGGACATAGAACACAGGAGATACGACGCTTCCCTGTTCATAAACGAACTTAAAACGCAAATCACAGAAATAGTGAACGACGTGCTGCGCGACAACAGCAACAGGCGCATAACGACCACAACAGACGACGACCTGAAGAAGAAACGCGCTACACGAAGCGCACCTAAGAAGAAAGCCTCGGCATCAGCCGCAGGCAAGACACGCACCGCCGCGAGAAAGACAGAAGCCGGACAGACGCCCGACGACAGCATCATCGGCACGAAATGTCCGCTCTGCGGAAAGGGCACTATAATAAAGGGAAAGACCGCATACGGATGCAGCAACTGGAAGAACGGATGCACTTACAGGGTGGCTTTCGCGGCAAAAAACAACTGAGGGGATATTTGAGACATCTAAAAACCGCCGTTTCGCAATAAAGCGGCGGTTTTTTCGTTTCTTAATGAAAAGGGAAAGACTGACTGGAAATGAGAAGACATACATATATCACCGTTTGGGTCATGGTGTGCGCCATGCTTTGTTCGTGCGGAGCGGAGAAGAATCTGAAGAAGGCGGAGAAGTATCTCGCGCTCGGAGAATACTATGACGCCGCCACGCAATTCAAACAGGCATACACAAAGACATCACCTAAGGAACGTGAGAAAAGAGGACAATACGCGCTGAAAATGGCTTACTGCTACGAGAAGACAAACTCGGTGCAGAAAGCTGTGGCTGCCTACCGCAACGCCATACGCTACAACCAGGCAGACATGAACCACCGTCTGGCATACGCGCGACAGCTGCTCAAGACGGCTGACTACAAACAGGCGGCAACCGAATTCAAGGCTGTTCTCGACTCCATGCCGGACAACACGCTTGCCAAGAACGGACTCGTCTCAGCGCAGAACGCACCGCAATGGAAGAAGGAAGGGTCGAGATACACCGTGAAACGCATGGATGTGTTCAACTCGCGGCGCGCGGAGTTCTCGCCTGTCCTTGCCGGTGACCAGTACGAAAAGCTCTATTTCACATCGACACGGAACGAAGCGCAGGGCAACGAACTGAGTGGAATAACCGGCACAAAGCCCGGTGACATATTCGTTTCGGAGAAAGACGACAAAGGCAAATGGAGCAAACCGGAAGTCGTGGAAGGCGGACTGAACACCGAGTTTGACGAAGGCGCGTGCGCTCTGTCGCCCGACCAGCGTGAGATGTACCTCACCCAATGCCAGACAGACCCGTCATATCCGCGCTACGCACAGATAGTGACATCGTCGAGAGCGGACGCATCGTGGGGCAAGGCGTCACTGCTTGAGATAACGCGCGACACTCTTTCGAGCTACGCCCACCCCGCCGTGTCGCCTGACGGACAATGGCTCTACTTCACGTCAGACATGCCCGGAGGACTCGGCGGACTCGACATATGGAGGGTGCGGCTCACGTCTGCCGGACTGGGAGGGGTGGAAAACCTCGGCGAACCGATAAATACTCCGGGCGACGAGATGTTTCCCACGTTCAGACCTAACGGCGACCTGTACTTCTCGAGCAACGGTCATCCGGGCATGGGAGGGCTCGACATCTACATAGCCAAGCCCGACGAAAGCGGTCATTACGTGCTGGAGCACCCGGGCTATCCGCTCAACTCGCAGGCTGACGACTTCGGAATGACATTCGAGGGAGTGCACAACAGAGGCTACTTCTCGTCAAACCGCAACGACGGACGGGGCTGGGACCACATCTACAGCTTCGAGAATCCGGAGATAATACAGAATGTCAAGGGCTGGGTTTACGAACAGGACGGCTACGAACTGCCCGCAGCGCAGGTCTACATGATAGGAGATGACGGCACCAACCTGAAGCTGAGCGTCAAGGGCGACGGCTCTTTCGAACAGGTGATAGAGCCGAACGTGAGATACATATTCCTCGCCACATGCAAGGGATTCCTCAATCACAAGGAGGAACTGAGGGCAGAAAAGACAGAGGAATCGAAAGAATACGTCCTCCAGTTCCCCCTTGCGTCCATCACGGCACCCGTACTTATCGACAACATATTCTATGATTTCGACAAAGCAACGCTCAGACCTGAGTCAACAACCGCGCTTGACGAGCTTGTGAAACTGCTTAACGAGAACCCCAATGTCACCATAGAGCTGAGCGCGCATTGCGACTACAAAGGCTCATCGGAATACAACAAGGGACTTGCGCAACGCCGTGCCGAATCGGTGGTGAACTATCTCACCGCCAAGGGAATTGCCGCAGACCGGCTCAGTCCGGTGGGTTACGGAAAAGAAAAACCAAAGACCATCAGGAAGAAACTCACCGAGAAGTATGACTGGCTGAAGGAAGGCGACGTGCTGACAGAGGATTTCATAAAGAAGCTTGACGAGGAAAAGCAGGAGATTTGCAACCAGCTGAACAGGCGGACGGAGTTCATCGTGCTGCGCACAACCTACGGAATGTTCGACGAGAAAGGCAATCTGAAGGCGAAGCCGAAGTCCCAATCCACCGGCACAGACGGCAAAGAAGAGGATGACTCCGTCATTTTCATTGAGTGAGAATGAGACGGAGCCATCCATGATGGTTATACTTTTTATTACACAAAATGCCGTATGTATTCTTTAACCATTGCATGTAATCATGCCGCAAGCCATTTGTCATTATATAATGTCATATGCAGCATGTCGCCAAAACGCAGCATTCAGTAATACTTATACACACATTAACAGCCGTATCTTAAAACAGACAACCATCAGGCAGGCTGTAATCACAAATATGATACCTGAAAAACAGCCATATATGTAACATACATTTCGTCACATGGCAGCCTGAATGATGCGCTGCTCTCTGCATTCAATTATAACAGACAAGACATCTTATAGCTCCGTCTGATACTGTCCGTTTTCCTTCAATTTATCATATGTCGCATCAAGCAGCCCTTTCTGATTCACCATAACATATATTGACTTTGCCCTCATATATGACTCACTGATATAATAACAACCGTCCAATCCAAAATCAGACCCCCAAGAATTCTTGCACTTATAATACACATTACCGTCCTTATCCTTCACTTTACCTACAATATGCATATTATGATCGTCTGTCGTTGTAAAATTCTCGAAATCCCGCTGACGCGATTCTACGGTCACATCACTGTCTGAAGGCATACGTGCGAAGCCTTGTACTTCCGACAGCTCAGGACCGGTAAGATCCATTGCTGTCGCAAGCGAGAAACCTTCCGACAGAGCATGGTCTATGTTTTCCATATATTCATCAAGGCTGACATTGAAATACGCGGTATTTGTCCAGTTCGCCGGAATCTGTAATATGACATATTTGTCTAACGGTTCATGGGTGAATGAAGTAATATTAACATAATGCTCTTTACTCAATCCGGTATATTCCCAGAACTGCCTTGGAGTAAATCTTGTATCTTTGTATATGAAGTCACGGGGAGGACGACCCAAAAACCTATCCAGGACAAGACGTATCTTTTCCCTCCAGTTGCCTTTCATTTCTCTGTTTGCATAACCATTTACAATCGGTAACATTTCATCCATAAGTTTCTGATGTGACCGGACTGTATCGCCGGAATATACGCCTGCCGGAATAATTCCTAAAGAACCGACATCCACCAAAGGGTCGTAATTACAGCCACCTTCAGTAAACCGTGCCGTTCCCTGCCTAAGAATAAAATTCTCCGCTTTACTTATGTAAGCATTATATACATAATAAATAGGTGACAGTTCGATGAAATATCCTTTAATACGATAGATTTCCGACTCAAGAAAAGAAGCCGTGGAGTAAGCCCAACATGTTCCAGATATCTGCCCTTTGACCGGCGTTGCCGGGATGTCATATATGGTAATGAAATGGAATGTATCCACAACTCCTGCATCATTATCTGTTTTCGGAGCTCTATTTCCACATGAAACAAGAGTGATCAAGAATGTTGTCAGTATTGCTCCAAACAGGTAAAAACGTATGACAGGATTCCATACGATGCATTTAATTGCCCCTGTCACATTACAACTTCCATACTTCTGCTGTCCGATGCCTGTATCTCCATACAGACAAGAATGTCTCCGATTAGCGTCCAACGCCGTTCTTTTAAACGCAGAACAAAAAGTAAACACCGATAATAAATGCTTCATTGTTTTATTGATTTGTTTTAATTGTAACAATATGTCAGTCTCTCCACATTACCGTTTCGTTGCGGATTAAATGGTTATATGCCCTGATATTAAAATATAAGATCACTTTAATACATAAAAATTGAAATCATATTTCATAAAGACAGACGACAAGGAAAAGGATGACTCCGTCATTTTCATTGAGTGAGAATGAGACGGAGCCATCCCGGCAACTATACTTTCAAAGACTCAAAAAATGCTAATTGTCGGACGTGAGTATGTTGTATATAGCCACATATACAAAAGTGAGGAGTGTCATGACCACCATCAAAAGCGACACTCCGCTCACATCTATCGACATGGTGGACGTGAACGCGTCGACAACGAAATCGGCGGCAATGCCTTTCAGGACGACAAACCCGTCGGCACGGACGAACAGCACGACAGCCGCCAAGGCACACATTGCCGTCCATATTCTGTTGAGACGCTGCTTATAAACATAGTCATGTGACGGAAGCGAACGCATCACACGGTGCGAGAATCCGTCATCAGCAATCTCTTTCCGGGCATATTCCTCGAAAAAAGACACTATCCTCTTATCTTCATATTCAGTCATATCCGTTATGTTTTAAATATTCAGACAACTTCTTCTTGCCTCTGAAGATGTGCGACTTCACCGTTCCCTCCGCCATCCCCGTTATCTCCGATATGCGGTTTATCGGATAGCCCTCTATCAGCTGGAGGCTTATGCATGAACGCTCATTATCGT
>UMDF01017473.1_pt1 | contig 9817 bp, 7 predicted proteins | sample 1964421 | NCBI WGS metagenome assembly UMDF01 (sample SAMEA4835987, study PRJEB28245) | human gut metagenome | biome: gut microbiome; material: fecal sample | place: Denmark | collected 2008
TCCCCGATTTCGGGACACATCAGTGAACGCCACGTCGACCTGGGTACGCTGGTCGGAACATCGGGCAAGTCTTTGCTCGCCACAATCGTCAAGAGCGACACCGTACTGGTTGACTTCAGCATGACCGCACTCGACTACCTGAAGAGTAAGGAACGTAACGTCATGATCGGTCAGCAGGTGGAAAACCGTTCCTGGCAACCTACCGTTACCATCACCCTTCCGGACAACAGCGTGTACGACCACAAAGGGTTGGTCGACTTTGCAGAACCGCAGGTTAACCCCAAGACCGGTACATTCTCGGTACGTGCAGAAATGGCCAATCCGGACCATGTCCTGTTGCCTGGCCAGTTCACCAAGGTAAAACTGTTGCTGGACGTACGCGAAGGAGCGACGGTTGTTCCTCAGAAAGCCTTGATCATCGAAAAAGGAGGTGCGTATATTTACGTGATGCGCCGCGACTCAACCGTAGAAAAACGTTTCATCGAAATGGGACCGGAATTTCAGAACAACATCGTAGTGGAACGAGGTCTGGCACCGGGTGAGCAGATCGTATGCGAAGGTTATAACAAACTGACTCCGGGTATCAAAATCCGGGTAGCGACCGAACAACCAGCCGCCAAGAAAGAGGAATAACCACACCAACCACTAATTTCCGATCCGTATGAAAGTAAGTTTTTTCATTGACAGACCCGTATTCTCGGCTGTCATCTCCATATTGATTGTCATTGTGGGTATCATCGGTCTGATGATGCTCCCCATTGACCAGTATCCGCAAATTACACCGCCGGTAGTCAAAATCAGCGCCTCTTACCCGGGTGCCAGTGCCGTTACCGTATCGCAGGCAGTAGCTACTCCTATCGAACAGGAATTGAACGGTACACCGGGAATGCTTTACATGGAATCCAACAGCTCCAACTCCGGAGGATTCTCGGCTACCGTCACCTTCGATATCTCGGCCGATGCCGACCTGTCGGCCGTAGAAATCCAGAACCGTGTGAAACTGGCAGAATCCCGTCTGCCGGCCGAAGTAATCCAGAACGGTATCTCGGTAGAAAAGCAGGCCGCCAGCCAGCTGATGACCATCTGTCTGACCTCGGAAGACCCGAAGTTCGATGAAATCTACCTGAGTAACTTTGCGACCATCAACGTACTCGACTTGCTCCGCCGTATTCCCGGCGTAGGACGTGTATCCAACATCGGTAGCCGCTATTATGCCATGCAGATTTGGGTGGATCCCGCCAAGCTGGCCAATTTCGGACTGACCGTAAAAGACGTACAGGACGCACTGAAGGACCAGAACCGTGAGTCGGCCGCCGGTGTCCTCGGACAGCAACCGGTGGAAGGGCTGGACATCACCATTCCGATTACCGCTCAGGGACGTCTGTCTTCTGTGAGTCAGTTTGAGGAAATCGTTCTCCGCGCCAATGCCGACGGTTCCATGATTCGTATGCGCGATGTGGCCCGTGTATCATTGGAGGCCTCTTCCTACAGCACGGAAAGTAGTATCAACGGCGGAAACGCTGCCGTACTGGGTATCTACATGCTTCCTGGAGCCAACGCGATGGAAGTAGCCGAAAACGTGAAGGAAGCGATGAAGGAAATCAGCAAGAACTTCCCGGAAGGCATGCACTACGAGATTCCTTTCGATATGACGACATATATCTCGGAATCTATCCACGAAGTATACAAGACTTTGTTCGAAGCACTGTTCCTGGTTATCGTGGTGGTATTCCTGTCTCTGCAAAGCTGGAGAGCCACGGTCATCCCGCTGGTAGCGGTACCGATTTCATTGATCGGAACCTTCGGCTTCATGCTGATATTCGGTTTCTCGCTCAACATGCTGACGTTGCTGGGATTGATTCTGGCCATCGGTATCGTGGTGGACGACGCCATCGTCGTGGTAGAGAATGTAGAACACCTGATGGAAGAGGAACACCTGAGCCCGTATGAAGCGACCAAGAAGGCGATGGACGGACTGACCGGCGCCTTGATTGCCACTTCACTGGTACTGGCCGCCGTATTCGTTCCGGTAAGCTTCCTTTCCGGTATCACCGGACAGCTGTACCGTCAGTTCAGTGTGACCATCGCCGTATCAGTTATCCTGTCTACGGTAGTTGCCTTGACCCTGAGCCCGGTGATGTGTTCGCTGATTCTGAAACCGGCCGACCCGAACAAGCCGAAGAACCGTGTCTTCAGGGCCATCAACAAATGGCTGGGCATCGGGAACAACCGGTACGTAGATGCCATCAAACGGGTAATCAAACACCCGCGTCGCGTCATCTCGGCATTCGGTATGGTCGTGATTTTCATCTTCATCCTTCATAAGGCGGTACCTACCAGCTTCCTTCCTACCGAAGACCAAGGTTATTTCACGGTAGAAATTGAGCTTCCGGAAGGTACGACCCTGGAAAGAACCCGTAACGTGACCAACCGTGCCGTAGAATTCCTGATGAAAGACCCGGCCATCGAATACGTGCAGAATGTAGCAGGTACCAGCCCGCGTGTGGGTACCAGCCAGGCACGAAGCCAGCTGACGGTCATCCTGAAGGAATGGAAGGAACGTGACAATACGACCATCAACAAGATTATGGAGTCTGTCCAGAACGAGTTGAAAGAATATCCGGAGTGTAGGGTCTACCTGTCTACCCCACCGGTTGTTCCGGGTCTGGGTACCTCGGGTGGTTTCGAAATGCAGCTGGAAGCCCGTGGTGACGCTACTTACGACGATCTGGTACGGGCTACCGACACCCTGATGCATTACGCCTCCATGCGTAAGGAATTCTCGGGTCTGTCCAGCTCCTTACAGGCGGAAATACCTCAGCTATACTTCGACGTAGACCGTGACCAGGTGAAACTGGCCGGCGTGCCGATGGCCGATGTATTCTCTACCATGAAAGCCTATACAGGTTCCGTATACGTCAATGACTTCAACATGTTCAACCGTATCTACCGTGTATACATCCAGGCAGAAGCCCCCTACCGCGAGCACCGTGACAACATCGGACTCTTCTTCGTCAAGGGAAGCGATGACAGCATGATTCCGCTGACGGCACTCGGTACTACCCAGTACACGACCGGTCCGGGAAGCATCAAGCGATTCAACATGTTCAACACCTCCGTCATCCGCGGAACAACCGCCAACGGAGCCAGCTCCGGACAGGCCATGGAAATACTGGAACAGATAGCCCGCGAAAAATTGCCGGATAATATCGGCGTAGAATGGAGTGGTCTCTCCTACCAGGAAAAACAGGCCGGCGGACAGACCGGTATCATCATCGCACTGGTATTCCTGTTCGTGTTCCTGTTCCTGGCGGCTCTGTATGAAAGCTGGACCATCCCGGTGGCCGTACTGATTTCACTTCCGGTGGCCGTATTGGGAGCCTATCTGGGTATTACGGTCTGCGGACTGGAAAACGATACCTACTTCCAGATTGGTCTGGTCATGCTGATTGGTCTGGCCGCCAAGAACGCCATCCTGATTGTAGAGTTTGCCAAAGACGAAGTAGATAAAGGAAAAGACATCGTAGAAGCTGCCCTCTATGCGGCCCACCTGCGTTTCCGTCCGATCCTGATGACCTCACTGGCCTTCATCCTGGGTATGGTCCCGATGGTAATCGCCAGTGGTCCGGGTTCAGCCAGCCGTCAGGCCATCGGTACCGGTGTATTCTTCGGAATGATAGTTGCCGTAACCGTCGGTATCATTCTGGTACCGTTCTTCTTCGTGATGATTTATAAAGCGACGAACAAGCTTAAAACCAAACATGCTAAATAACCCGCACATGAAAAGAATTCTACATACCCCATTCCTCTTCATCCTGGCTGCCTTCCTACTCTTAGGGAGCTGCCAGCTGGGTAAACACTATACACGTCCGGACCTGCACATGCCGGAACAACTGGACGACAAGAATGTAGATACCGCCTCGATAGCCGACTACCCCTGGGAACAGCTTTATAAGGATACAACCCTGCAGGCCCTTATCCGCAAAAGCCTCCTTTACAACAAGGACATGCTTATCGCTGCCGCCAGAGTGAAGGAACTGGCAGCCATCAAACGGATTGATTTTGCCAACATGTTTCCTCAAATCAACGCTAGAGTCTATGCCGAAAAGGAAGCAGACAATTATGGTGGTCACAAATACAACCCCGACAACCAGTTCGACCTGAAAGGTGTCGTCAGCTGGGAGCTTGACCTGTGGGGAAACCTGCGGTGGGCACGAGACCGGAGCATGGCTCAGTTCCTGGGCTCCATCGAGAACCAACGTGCCTTAAAGATGAGCCTGATAGCCCAACTGGCACAATCCTATTTCGAGCTGGTGGCCCTGGACAACGAGCTGGCCATCGTCAAGAAAACCGTCGATGCCCGTAGAGAAAGCCTCCGTCTGGCCCGTATCCGTTACGAAGGAGGTCTGACCAACGAAACCGCTTTCCGTCAGGCACAGGTGGAATTGGCGCGTACGGCTACACTGGTTCCTGACCTGGAGAAATCCATCGCCTTGAAGGAAAACGAAATCGCCTTCCTTACCGGTGAATACCCGCATGACATTCAGCGTGCCGTCCTTCCGGAAGATGTCATCCTACCGGCCAGCCTGCCCATCGGACTCCCCTCTACCCTGCTGGAACGCCGTCCGGATGTACGCTCAGCCGAACAGTCGCTGATAGCGGCCAATGCCGAAGTGGGAATGGCATTCACCAACCTGTTTCCGCGTATCACCCTGACCGCCCACCTGGGAGCCGAGAGCGAAGAGCTGAAAGACCTGTTGAGCTCGCCTTATCACCTGCTGAGCGGAACCTTGCTCCAACCGCTGTTTGCCATGGGAAAGAACCGGGCAAACCTGAAAGCCAAGAAAGCTGCCTACGAGCAAGCCGTATACAGTTACGAAAAAGCAGTGCTGAACGCCTTCAAAGATGCCCGCAACGCCATCGTGGCCTTCAACAAGACGAAAGAAATCTATGATACCCGTCTGCGCCTGGAACAAGCGTCCAAGAGTGCACTGGACCTGGCCCAGCTTCAGTACATCAACGGTGTCATCGGATACATGGACCTGCTGGATGCCCAGCGTGGATACCTGGACGCACAAATCAGCCTGAGCAATGCCGTACGTGACAAACAGATTTCCATGGTCAACCTGTATAAGGCCTTAGGCGGGGGCTGGAAAGAATAATTCCTCAAAATCGTTTCATATCGGGTATTCTTATACCCACTCACAAGAATCCCCTGATTTCACTCCATGCAGAAGAATGGAGAGAAACCAGGGGATTCTTTTTACTGTATTATGGTATTATAATCTCATCCTTGCAAATCTTCGCACTCTTTGAGCCAAAGAGCAGCACAGGCATCACTAGGCATACGCCAGTCACCACGGGGACTCAAGGAAACGGAACCCACCTTCGGTCCATCCGGCAAGCAGGAACGTTTGAACTGCTGGTTGAAGAACCGGCGGCAGAAATTGGTCAGCCACTTCTTGATGGTCGTACTGTCATAAACACCCTTAAAGGCTATTTCGGCCAGATAGAAAATCTTTGACGGACGCGAACCGTAACGCAGGAAGTGATACAGGAAGAAATCATGCAGCTCGTAAGGACCAACCAAATCCTCGGTTTTCTGCTTGATGTTGCCGTTCTCGTCTGCCGGAATCAGCTCAGGGCTGATAGGCGTATCGATAATGTCCAGCAACGTATTCCGCGACAACGCATCCACTCCCGTCTGTGCCACCCAATTTACCAGATAACGGACCAAGGTTTTCGGGATGCTGGCATTCACGCCATACATGGACATGTGGTCACCGTTGTAAGTAGCCCAACCCAAGGCCAGTTCCGAAAGGTCTCCCGTACCGATAACCAAGCCTCCAATCTTATTGGCATAATCCATCAGAATCTGGGTACGTTCACGGGCCTGTCCGTTTTCATAGGTCACATCGTGCTTGGACATGTCATGGTCAATATCCTGGAAATGCTGGATACAGGCATCCTTGATGCTGATGGTCTCGGTGGTCACCTGCAACGACCCCATCAGTGACAAGGCATTGTTGTAAGTACGGTCGGTGGTACCGAATCCCGGCATGGTAATACCCACGATTCCTTTTCTCGGGAGTCCCAGCTTGTCGAAAGTCTTCACACATACCAGCAGCGCAAGCGTAGAGTCCAATCCTCCGGAAATTCCTAACACAACGGTCTTACAACCCGTATGTACCAGGCGTTTTGCCAGTCCGGCCACTTGAATGGAGAAGATTTCCTCACAACGTTCATCCAGCACCTTACCCCCTGAAGGGACAAACGGGTGTGCTTCGACCGGACGGGTCAATGTCAAATCGCGTCCCGTCACCAGTTCCGTCGCGATCCGATGTACCGGCAGGTCCTTGTAATTACGCATGCTTCCCGCAAACGTAGTGTTCACCTGACGCTCGGCCCGCAGACGTTCCACATCGATTTCCGTAGCCACCAGCTGCTCTTCGAAAGAGAAACGTTCGGAAGCGGCCAGCAACGTACCGTTTTCGTAAATCAACGCATTTCCGGCAAAGACCACATCGGTAGTAGACTCTCCGAATCCGCAGGAAGCAAAGACATAGCCCGACAGACAACGGGCGGACTGCTGTGCCAGCAACGAACGCAGGTACTGGTGCTTGCTGATATTCTCCGTATCGGCCGAAAGATTGAAAATAATCTCAGCTCCCTTCAGCGCCAATTCAGAGCTGGGAGGAATCGTAGCCCATACATCTTCACAGATTTCTATGCCGAAACAGGTATCGGGCGTATCGAAAAGCAGATTCCTTCCGCAAGGCACCAACTGTCCGCACAGACGTACCGTCATATTCTCAGGGAAAGCGGTAGACGGGGCAAACCAACGTTTCTCGTAAAACTCCTTGTAATTAGGGAGATAAGTTTTCGGTACAATACCCAGAATTTTACCCTTCTGGAAAGCCACGGCACAATTCAGCAAGGTAGCATTCACCATGACCGGCATACCCACAATGGAAATGATATCCAACTGACGGGTATTGTTCATGACCTGCATCAAAGCAAACTCAGCCTGTTCCAGCAGCAACTGCTGGCCGAACAAGTCAGCACAAGAGTATCCTGTCAGATTCAGCTCCGGAAAGACCAGAATCTGTACACCTTTTCCATCTGCCACAGCAATCAGATTCTCGGTCTGCTGGGCATTAAACTTACAATCGGCAACCTTTACTGAAGGAACAGCAGCCGCCACTTTTACAAAACCAAATTTCATACTACAATGTTATATAATAGGTATTGACCTTGCAAAAATAAACAATCTTCACCTAAAAGCAAAAAAATACAAAATGGAACGAAGATATTTGTTTATTCAAAAAATGTTTGTACCTTTGCCTTCGAAATAAAATTGAAACAATTACAGAATTGAAAGAGAGTATGAACGTTTACGAATACCTGTTAAGTTACGGCATCAAGCCGTCCGTCCAACGGATAGCCATCATGGATTACCTGCTGAAGCATAGAACCCATCCGTGCATCGACGAAATCTACATGGCTCTCTGCTCCGAGATTCCTACCCTCTCGAAAACCACTGTATACAACACACTGAAGTTGTTTGTGGAACATGGAGCAGCCAAGATGTTGACAATTGACGAACGGAATGCCTGTTTCGATGCTGACACTACCATGCATGCCCATTTCCAATGCAAGGTTTGCGGTAAGATATACGATATTCAGTTGGAAGAGATTACCAGCGCCATCAAGCTGCTGGAAAAAGAAGGATATGCGGTTGAAGAAGCCCACCGCTATTACAAGGGCATCTGTCCCCATTGTGCCGAATCCGGTAATACAGGGAATTAATTAACAGACAGCTATCAAGCTAAAAAAATAACTGATTAACTAATAACTAAAAACTTTTTAAACGTTATGAAAAAATTTATCTGTACAGTTTGTGGTTACATTCATGAAGGTGAAACAGCTCCTGAAAAGTGTCCGTTGTGTAAAGCTCCTGCTTCTAAGTTCAAAGAAATGGAAGAAACAGCAGAAGGTGGCTTGCAGTTCGTTGACGAACACGTTATCGGTGTAGCTAAAGGCTGTGACGATGAAATGATTAAGGACTTGAACAATCACTTCATGGGCGAATGTACTGAAGTTGGTATGTACTTGGCTATGAGCCGTCAGGCAGACCGCGAAGGTTATCCAGAAGTAGCAGAAGCTTTCAAACGCTATGCTTGGGAAGAAGCAGAACACGCTGCTAAATTCGCTGAATTGCTGGGTGACTGCGTATGGGATACTAAGACTAACCTGGAAAAACGTATGAACGCTGAATGTGGTGCTTGCGAAGACAAGAAACGTATCGCTACACGTGCTAAAGCTTTGAACCTGGATGCTATCCACGATACAGTTCACGAAATGGCTAAAGACGAAGCTCGTCACGGTAAAGGTTTCGAAGGTCTGTACAACAGATATTTCAAGAAATAATCTAACCATCCAACCATAACTTGCAGGAGGGACGCCCACCAGGGACGTCCCTCCTTTTTTGGTACCTCTGTTTGAGGGAGAAAAAACGGATGTTCTGAACCAAACGTCCAGACGTTTTGCAACCAGCGCCAAGACCGTCAGGATAGATACAGAGAGGACCGGACGACCATGGAGATGGCCCACAAAGAGAACACCTGTCGACACACCGAAGGGAGCCGTCTGAGTCAAATAGGCAAGCCAGGAAATGAAGCTGGAAAGTACTGGAAAATATGTGATAAAGGATGCGGAAAGCCGCTTCCGGAAGCCGTACCACCAGAACAGACTTTCCGGCCCAGCGCTGGCAGACAAGGCAAGAGGCAATATGTAAAAAGGCTCCCGGCAAAAGCCGGAAGCCTTCTCTATCTGAATTTCAGTATTCCCTGATATTAATTTGCTGTAGAATCACCTGCAGCAGGAGCCGTTGCAGCAGCGTCTGTTTTAGCAGCATCTGTTTTAGGTGCAGCAAAGCCTGCCGGAGCATTCAACGGATTAGTCTTCTGTTCCTGAACAGCCTGTTCCATGATAACTGATGATTCAGTTGCAGCAGTCGGAATCACATAAGAAGTAGCCACACTGACAACCACCATGAAAATAGCCAGCCCCCAAGTCAATTTTTCGATGAAGTCTGTTGTTTTACGTACCCCCATAATCTGATTGGAAGAAGCAAAGCTGGAAGAAAGGCCACCGCCCTTAGAGTTCTGCACCAATACTACGAAACACATCAATATTGCTGCAAGCACAATTAATACAACAAATAATAAATACATTTTCTTTTATTTTGATTTAGCGTTAATAATCAGTTTCTCTAAAAACCTAATTTGGTCTGCAAAGTAAATATTTTTTTTTGGATATTTCAAATTTAATTTTTTAATAATTTCCAATGCCTTGTCATATCTCTGCTGTTTGATGTAGATTTTAGCCAAAGTCTCTGTAAAATAGCTTTCGTCTTCATCCTCATCGGCCGTTTCCGACACTTCTGTGGCTTCCCCCTCATCCGGTGTATCCATGTCTTCGGAAGCAGGCTCCTTCCCCTCACCAGACGGAGCATCCGGAAGTATCTCCGCGTCTTCATCCGGGGTTCGGGAGATTTCCTGCTGGGCAGCAGATACATCGCCGGCACGGTCGCGGGCGATAAAGCTGTCTATCAGCTCCTGCCCCCGCAACTGGGGAGTTTCAGTCCCATCAGCCGAAGTTCCGTCTTCCGAGTTCATCAGTACGGACGTATAGTCCAGATTCACCTCCATCGTGAGCGGAATCTCTTTCGGAGTCTGCAAAGGCTCAGTACTTTCCGACAGGAAACGGTCTATCAAATCCAATGTACGGTCAGAGACATCCGATGCCGGCCGCT
>UMDF01022837.1_pt1 | contig 9575 bp, 7 predicted proteins | sample 1964421 | NCBI WGS metagenome assembly UMDF01 (sample SAMEA4835987, study PRJEB28245) | human gut metagenome | biome: gut microbiome; material: fecal sample | place: Denmark | collected 2008
CGTTGCGGCAGAACGGAATCATTACGTTAAGGTTTTTCAGGCCGAATTCTTCGCGTACTTTGCGTACTGCCTGGCATTCCAGTTTGAATGCTTCTACATATTTCGGGTCATAGTAACGGGAAGCGCCGCGCCAGCCAAGAAGTGCGGAAGGTTCATACGGCTCAAATTCGTCGCCGCCCTTCAAATCGCGGTATTCGCTGGATTTGAAATCGCTGAAGCGCAGGGTTACCGGACGCGGAGCCATTGCCTGGCATACCTGGCGGATGCCTTCGGCAAGCTGGTCAACAACTTTTTCCGGATGCCCGGTTTTAATAAGATACAGCGGATGTTCATGAATGTAAGTGGTCCAGATAAATTCTTCGCGCATCAGGCCAATTCCGTCGCAGGGCAGTGCGGAATATTTTTCTGCAAGGTCCGGGTCACCGAGGTTCATGTAAATTTTGGTGCCGGTCGGCGGGAAGTATTCGGCAACGGGAGCAGCAGCCTGAGCCTGTGCTTCCGGTTTCTTTTCTTCCAGAATGCCTTCATATACAACGCCATGGGTTGCGTCAACGGTTACATCAATGCCGTCGGGAACGGTAGTGGTTGCAGCTTCACCGCGGCTCTTGGTGCCTACGATACACGGAATGCCAAGTTCACGGCTTACGATGGAAGCGTGGCAGGTCATTCCGCCGCTGTCGGTTACAATGGCTTTGGCTTTCTTCATAGCCGGTACCCAGTCAGGAGCGGTCATTTCGGTTACGAGGATTTCGCCTTCCTTGAACTCGTCGATATGGGACGGGTCGAGGATAACGTGAGTACGGCCGGATACAAGGCCCGGACTTGCGGGCAGGCCTTTAACGATAACCTTGCGGTCGGTAGCTGCTGCTTTTGCTTCAACTTTAGGTTTGTTTTCTTTATTGCGGCGGCTCCATACGGTTTCGGGGCGTGCCTGGAGAATCCAGATTTTGCCGTTGCGGGAATCAATGCCCCATTCCATATCCATATAGCAGCCATAATGTGCTTCAATTTTTTTAGCGTAGCCTGCAAGTTCAAGAATCTGTTCGTCGGTAAGGGTCTGAACATTGCGTTCTGCTTCCGGTACGGGCAGTTCTTCGCAGTCGCCGCCTTCTTTGCGCACAAGCATAACGTCCTGCTCGTTTACGCAGCGGTCAACAATTTTGTTTTCTGCTTTGGAAACGGTGTAGTTATCCGGGGTAACGGTACCCTGTACAACATATTCGCCAAGGCCGAAAGCAGCTTCAATAAGGATGTTGCTGTCGTCGCCGGTAGCAACGTTAACGGTAAACATAACGCCGGCGGCTTTGCTGAATACCATCATTTGAATAACTGCGCTGAGAGCTACTTCGATATGGTCGAAGCCCTGTTTTTCACGGTAGTAAACGGCGCGGTCGGTAAAGCAGGAAGCATAGCATTCCTTAACTTTGGCAATGATGTTTTCTGCGCCTTTTACGTTAAGGTAAGTATCCTGCTGGCCTGCAAAGCTGGCATCCGGCAGGTCTTCTGCGGTTGCGCTGCTGCGTACTGCAACATAAGGCTCAGCTTCGCCAACTTTTTTGCCCAGTTCTTCATAAGCTGCGGCAATGGCTGCTTTTAAATCTTCCGGCATTTCTTCTGCCATAATGGCTTCGCGCAGACGTGCGCTTACGTCGCGCAGTAGGGCGCTGTTTTCAACGTCGGTAAGTTCAGCCAGGATAGCCTGCATTTTTTCTTTCAGGCCGCTCTTTTCAATAAAATATCTATAAGCATATGCAGTAGTTGCAAAACCATACGGTACAGGTACATCAGTTTTAGATGTCATTTCACCAAGAGAGGAAGATTTGCCGCCTACAATGGCAACGTCGCCTCTTTCCATTTGCTCGAACCAGAGAAGAAATTCTTTTTCCTTATTCATGTCCGTTACTCCTTTGTAATATACTTTTAGGGTTGCACCCTTAATATAGTGTATACTATATCACACTTGTGTATTATATTCAAGCTGTTTTAAAAATTTCTCCAAACATTTTACAAAAGCCCGCCATTTTATTATGACGGGCTTTAAATTAAACTATTTTAAATTATTTAGGGTTTTTACGGCTCCACAGATAGCCGATTGCCATTAAAACAACACCGGCAACGTCGGTATACAGGCCCGGGTCGATAAGGCCGAGGCCGCCGAAGAAGAACAGGCAGCGCTGCAGGAAGCTAAGATGGCGGGTAAAGTACGCACCCATTGCCGCAGCAACGCCAACCATGCCCAAAATAGCCGTGCAGCAAGAGAATACAACGCCGAACGGAGTAGCGTTAATCATCAGAATTTCAGGCGACAGTACAAAGATGTACGGAATGATGAATGCCGCAATAGCCAGTTTGGAAGCGTTGATACCGGTACGCAGCGGGTCGCCGCCGGAAATACCGGAACCTGCATAAGCTGCCAGAGCAACCGGCGGAGTAATATCGGCAACAATGCCGAAGTAGAATACGAACATATGCGCTGCCAGTACAGGCACATCCATCTGGATAAGGGCCGGTGCAGCAATGGTGGAAGTAATTACGTAGTTAGCGGTTGTAGGCACGCCCATGCCGAGGATAAGGGAAGTAAGCATGGTAAATACCATTGCCGGCATAAGGTGGCCGCCTGCAAGGTCGAGCAGTGCGGTTGCCATTTTAAGGCCAACGCCGGTTTTGGTTACAACGCCGATAATAATACCGGCGGTTGCGCAGGCAATAAGTACGCCCAAAATGCCTTTGGAACCGTTAATCATGCCGTTTACAAAATCTTTAAAGGTAATGCGGGTTGATTTGCGCAGGCAGGAGCTAACAATTGCAAGCACAATGCCTACTAAAGCCGCACGCATCGGAGTATAACCGTTGGTAAGGAAGTAAATGATAGCGATAAGAGGAATTACCAGATGGCCTCTTTCGATGAAAATAGATTTGTAGCTCGGCATTTCATCGCGGCTCATGCCTTTAAGGCCGAGCTTCTTGGCTTCAAAATGTACGCCCAGCCAAATGCCTGTAAAGTACAAAATAGCCGGAATAACGCCTGCTTTTACAACTTCCATGTAAGGAACGCCTACGAATTCAGCCATCAAAAAGGCTGCCGCGCCCATTACAGGAGGCATTAACTGGCCGCCGGTAGAAGCCGCAGCTTCAACGGCACCGGCAAAGTCTTTGCCGTAGCCTAATTTTTTCATCATCGGAATGGTGAACGAGCCGCTGCCTACTACGTTGGCAACGGAGCTGCCGGATACGGTGCCTTCCAAAGCACTGGAGATAACCGCTACTTTGGCAGGGCCGCCGGATGCCCAACCGGCAATAGCGTTGGAAATATCAATAAAGAATTTGCCAAGACCGGTAGCTTCCAGATAAGCGCCGAACAAAATAAACAGATAAATAAAGGTTGAAGATACGCCCATCGGTGTACCGAAAATACCTTCTGTTGTGTAATACAGGTAGTTTACAAGTTCATGCAGGCCAAGGCCGCGGTGAGCGATAATGCCCGGCAGCATACGCCCGAACAAACCGTACAGCACAAACAAAATGGCAATGGTAATCATCGGCCAGCCAACTACGCGGCGTGCGCCTTCAATTACCAGCAGCGTGCCAATAAGCGCTATAATGTAGTCCGTTTCGTTGTTCATACCTGCACGCAATACCAAATCGTGGTAGAATACAACTATGTACATCGAAACAGCAACGCCTACAACGGCAAAGCCAACGTCAATCCAGTTCATTTCCTTACGCGACCAGGACTGGCGCATCGGGTAAAGCAAAAATACCAGTGCAAAACCAAAGGCCAGATGAATGGCTCTTTGCAGCTGCGCGTCTAAAATACCAAACGCCGCAGTATAAACCTGGAAAATACAGAAAACAATGCAGATTGCATTAATAATCGTATTCCAAACGCCCGTAAGTTCCCTCTTATCCGATTCTTTATCATATTTTCTTAAAATTTCTTCTGCGGAAAGCTGGGCCTTTTCAATATCGTCCATAATTTCTTTCTTTAAATCCATTACATCCACCTCTCACAAACAAATTTTATAAAAACAAACTCATTCCAGCCAGTAACGGTAACGCGGTTCTGCTTTTATGGTAAGCAGCGTGCCGTGCCCGAACATCTTACATAAATCATATACAGTTTCATTATGCAGTATTTTGGGGCTCGCCTGCACTGCGGGCCGCATTTTTATAATTTTATAAGGACGGTTTAAAGTTAATTTAAAATGCCCGTCAGGCAGCGCTTCAAATTTCCCTTCAGAGGCCGAAAACGGAAAACCGCACCCCTGCGACTGGTAAATGGTATGCGTTAAAACCATATCGTCCGCGCCGTTAACGGTAAAATTATCGCGCCACAGCGTAAGCTCATAAGAATGCTTGAATTCCATCTGCCAGGTTTCTCCCGGTTCAACCGCAAAACATGCTTTTGCACCGTGCTCCGGCAGCATGGCAATTACAAGCTGCGAAGCATACCAGTAAAACAAACCTGCGGCGGCAATAACGCTGCATATAAAAACCGTATATAATTTAGATACACCCCGGTTACCGAGCACAAACGGTGACCGGGGCGTCTCTTTAAACCACATTGTTATTTTTCTTTAAAGAATTTTTCAGCGCCTGCATTTACAGGAATGGACATGCCGTCCATAGCGCTTTCTTTAGTGATTACATTTGCTGCGGAATGAGCTGCTTTAAGACGGTCGAGGTTGGTGTAGATAGCCTTGGTTACAGCATAACCGGTATCGGCATCCATCTTGTCGGTTACAGCAAGCATGCAGCGTACTGCTACTGCGGAGCAGTCGGCAGCCTGTTTGTTATAGGTGTTAGCCGGAATGTTAACTTTGGTGTAGAACGGATATTCTTTAATCAAAGCGTCAGCTTTATCAGTTGCAACCGGAAGCAGAACTACATCGTTCTGGGTAGCAATATCCTGAATTGCTGCGGTCGGATGGCCTGCGGTTACGAAAGCAACATCAACGTTGCCGTCTTTCAGTGCACTGGAAGCTTCGGCAAAGGAAAGATACTGAACGTTAATATCATCATAAGTAACGCCATATGCTGCAAGAATCTGGCGTGCGTTTGCTTCAGTGCCGGAACCCGGTGCGCCTACTGCTACGCGTTTGCCTTTAACCTGGGAAAGGTCGGTAATGCCGGTATCAGCAAGGGTTACAATCTGAATGGTTTCCGGATACAGAGTTGCCAGGCCATAAAGGTTGGTAACTTTTTTGTCTTTAAACATTTCAGTGCCGTTTACGGCATAATAAGCGTTATCGTTCTGAATGAAGGCGATATCAACCTGCCCCTGCTGCAGCATGTTAATGTTGGCAATGGATGCGCCGGTTGCCTGTGCAGAAGCGTTGCAGCCCGGAATATTCTTGTTAAGGATATCCGCAATTGCGCCGCCGAGCGGATAATAAGTACCGGCAGTGCCGCCTGTTGCGATATTAATGAATTTCTGCGTTGCGGCTTTACCGCCTGCCTGGTCTTCACCACCGCCGCAGCCTGCGGCAAGTACAGCAAAGAGCATCATGGACATTAAAAAAGCCAATAGTTTTTTCATAGTTTTCCCCCCTGTAAATAGTGAACGAATATCCTTCTTGAATGTAAACAGGTATTACGCCACATTATTATGTTGTTAAATTCGCTTTTTTTTCACAAATTCCTGCAAAGCTGTTTTTATTTTTGGCATTTTATTGTTTGTATACAATATTCTTTTTAAATACATTTTAAAATTGCCTGTTTTATGTAAACTTTTGCAAAAAAACTGTAACTATGTTATCATTAATAAGTAAAAATATGTAAGCATTACAAACTTATAATAAAAGGATGTGTTATAAATGCAAAACAACAATGCTTATAATCTTCAGCTTGCCAAAACCCTTTTTGAAAACACTTATGCGGCAAGAGTATTAAACGACAACAAAGACGTTATCGGCAAACTGCGTATTGTGCCCTGCCTGCCGCTTGACAGAAGCCTGCTTCCTGCCGATGCACCGCAGGTAAGCCCGTTTCTTCTGGTTATTGTAGACGACGCCGACATCAACAAAGACAACCTTATCGACTTTGAAGAACGCGTATCTCTGGCACTTTTAAAACGCTTCTCCACTGAAACCGTTGCTTTCCAGCACTGCCAGTTCTACTATCCTTCCCCGGCATTTATTTTTGAGCAGCCCGGTGCAACCGACACTCCGCTGCCGCCGACCCCTGTAATGTAAGCACAAACTTAACAAAAAATTAAGCATCTGCTTTGGAGTTTTTCTTCCAAAACAGATGCTTTTTATTTTGCATTTTTGAAACTAAATATATTTTGAATTTATTATTTTTATATTTATGATTGTCAAAACATTCTCATTGCTTATTATTTTCACCTTCCCATTCCAAACAGAATATTGATATATCATGTCTTTAGGTATATTTATTTCTAAACTTAAAGGTATAATTTTATTTTTATTCTCAGTTAAATATTCGTCCTCCCTAATTTGTTTCCATAAACCTTTTTTGCTTCCTTGAGATACAAAAGCGTTTATATTTTCTGTCTTATAACTTATATTTTCGGCATTTATATCATTTTTGCAGCGCAAATACACAGTAAATACATACGGCTCTAAATAATATTTTAAAATACCCATTTTAGCTATATCCACAACACATTCTACATGCTTATCTTTTCTCAAATTAACTTTTTCCCGTACAACATCATTATCATTTTCTGTTTTTAAAATATTTAATAAGCACATAAAAATAACCATCATTATAAATATCATAAATTTATATACTGGTCTTTTTTTCATTTTTTATTCCCTTCAACTTCTTCACAATTAATTTAAACAGTATAAAAAACAAAAATATAAATCCCGGCATACAATTAACCTTACAATTGCCGCAAACACCGGTACAAAAATTACTTGTATTAAAAATATTTAGCGGTATTCCCATAGATACCAAAAAAGTAATTATCTTATTTTTCATTTTAATTCTTATTAGTGTACTTTATCGCTTTTACAGGGCATTTTTCAATACAAACGCCACATACTATACAATTATGTATATTAACTTTTATTTTATCATCTTTATTCTCTATTGATTTCATAGGACACAAATTAATACATTTCTTGCATTTAATGCATTTAGAGTTTTGTATAACCAACTTATAAGAATATTTAAATTTACTTCCAAAATAATAAAATAAATTTTGTATCGCTCCAACAGGACATAAAAAATTACAATATCCACGTCCACCATCAGTAAAAAGCCCAAAAAGAATTATCCAAAAAATAAATGTTAAAATTAAACTAGAAGTTAAAGATACTGTATATCCATGAATAAAATAATTTATCAATAAATCAAATAAAAACAGATTACAATAACTACAAGCTAAGATGCCTTTAAAAAACGGTAAAACCATAAATCCTATTAACATTCCATATCTTGCAGATGTAATATCTATATATTTATTCCACGAAATTTTCCACTTAAAAGGAATAATTTTACTTAAATATTCACTAAACGCACCAGCAGGACACAATTTACCACAAAAAATTGGTCCAAAGATGAATGATATTAAAAAAAGTATTACTGCATAAGCAATAAACGGTGTTGCCATAGTAAACAATTTACCATCCAATAGATGTTCTGTCTGTATCCTAAAACAAACATCATGAATATTTAATTCACTCCAATCACCCGTAAATAAATATAATATCGATTTTTGAAATAAAGCAAATGGTGCATAAAATAAACAAAAACCTAAAATATATCCTGCTAATCGTTTAATTTGAAATAACATACAAGTCACCTTTTTATAGCATAATACAGGATAGAATTTTTATTCTATCCTGTATTAAATATTTAGAAACTATATCTCATACCCACAGTATAAGTTCTTCCAGAGGTAGCCTCATTACAATAAAATTCTCTATCTAATAAATTATTTATAGAAAACTGCAAAGTTACTCCTTTAGAAATTTCATAATTTATACCAGTATTTACTATAAAGAAAGCATCTTCTGATCCATACTCATTACTTTCAGAATCCGGAGCTTGTCTTTCACTTACATATTGACAATCTATCAGAGCATTCCATTTATCATAATTATATTCTAATCCTGCATGAAACAAATGTTTTGGTATTTCATAATCGTTACTTTTTTCTCCACCTTGTTCCAACTTGCCTCTTTGCCATGAATAATTTAAGTAACCGTTAAATTTATCACTGAATTTATGATTTATCTCAAATTCTACACCGTCACGTTTTTCAGAATCAAAATTTATATATTTCTTTACACCCTTTCCTTTATATGATTCTCCTTCTATTAAATCAGATGCAGCAATTTTATCATCTGTTTCTACATGATATAAAGTTACACCAATATTAGTATTGTCATTTAATACTTTCTTCATACCAATTTCAAAAGTATCAGAAGTTTCTGGTTCAAGTTCAGGATTAGGGACATACCAATAACGTGAGAATTCAGAATATCTATAGATTTTATACATTGCTGGTGGATTAAACGAATGCCCATAAGATACATAATAATTGGTATTATCATCAGCTTCATAATTAAATGCAATTTTAGGACTTATTTCATTATAACTTGCCGAATCTGATGTTTCATTATATTCCGAACCAGATTCGTTACTCCAAAAATTGCCGCTGCCTTTCTTATAATGGTCAAATCTAGCACCTAAATACATTGTAACTGGTTCACTAATTTTATATTCATCTTGCAAGTAAATTGCCATATTTTTAACTTTACCGCTGTCTTCAGCATATTTGTTAGTTTTTGAATCCTGGTCTTTCCAATGACTTAAATTAAATCTTTCTTGTGTCATTTCTTCTTGCTTGAAATTTGCACCAAGCACAATACTATGTTTTCCAATATTTTCCCATGCTTTTTCAACTGTAAAGTTATAAATTTTACCAGGGTGCGAAGAATAATGTCCTGCCCCGCGCCAATCTATGTCATTATAATCATCAGGCACATCAGCACTGCTATATCCACTTTTTTTATCTTCTAAATAGCTAAAAATAGCAGAAAACTTATTGTCTTCATCTTTATAATTTAAACTATGGATGTCACGTTCATTAACATTATCATATCCATAGAAATTACTTGCTTTTATACTAACAATATCACCATTTTGTGTAGTAACATTACCGCTCCAAACCGGATTGCCATTAGCATCTCTTACATATGTAAAAGGATTTTTATAACTAAAATTTGTTTTATATTTAGAATATGTATATTTTATAGACTTGCTTTCGTCAAAATTATACTTTACATTAGCTGTATAATTTTCGTGTTCCCAATCTCTATCACCACGGCCACCATAAATATATTTACCATCGCTTAACACTGGTAAATCTGCGGTATAATCTCCCGTTCCACTCTTTCCTGATGCACTCTTATAATAACCGTGGTAGCCGTCTGACTTTCTATTTTCATAACCCAATCCAAAAGACCATTTGTCATTTACTTTGGAATTAAGCGATAATGCCTTTTTCCATGTATTATTACTTCCATAAGTAAGTGCAGCATTTACATGTGTTCCTTCTTCAGGCTCTTTAGTAATAATATTTATTACACCACCAACAG
>UMDF01046825.1_pt1 | contig 9500 bp, 5 predicted proteins | sample 1964421 | NCBI WGS metagenome assembly UMDF01 (sample SAMEA4835987, study PRJEB28245) | human gut metagenome | biome: gut microbiome; material: fecal sample | place: Denmark | collected 2008
GCTGCCCCAGGAGGATATGCCCTTCCTGCCCGATGGTACCCCGCTGGATATCGTGCTGAACCCCCTGGGCGTGCCCAGCCGTATGAATATCGGTCAGGTGCTGGAGGTCCATCTGGGCTACGCGGCCAAGACTCTGGGTTGGAAGGTGGCTACTCCCATCTTCGACGGCGCTACCGACAAGGACATTGCGGAGGCCCTGGAGCTGGCCGGTCTCGATCCCGAGGGCAAGAGCTGGCTGTACGACGGCCGTACCGGCGAGCGCTTTGACAACAAGGTCACCGTGGGCTATGTCTACTTCCTGAAGCTGCACCACCTGGTGGATGATAAGATCCACGCCCGTTCCACCGGCCCCTACTCCCTGGTCACCCAGCAGCCTCTGGGCGGCAAGGCGCAGTTCGGCGGCCAGCGCTTCGGCGAGATGGAAGTCTGGGCGCTGGAGGCCTATGGCGCCAGCTACACCCTGCAGGAGATCCTGACCGTCAAGTCCGACGATGTGACCGGACGTGTCCGCACCTACGAGTCTATCGTCAAGGGCCACAACGTGCCCACGCCCGGTGTGCCGGAGTCCTTCAAGGTGCTGGTCAAGGAGCTGCAGTCCCTGTGCCTGGATATCCAGGTGCTGGATGCCGACGGCAACCAGATCGAGCTGAAGGAGGACGAGGACGCCCTGGATACCTTCAACCTGGCCCGTATGGATGCCGACAACGAAAGACAGAACCGCTACGCCGACGAGGATGAGCTGGCGGATGCGGGCTTCGACTACGTCGCCGACGAGGAAGTGGACGCTTCCTATGACGACGAAGGCGACGAGTTTTAAGGAAAGGGAGGAGCTGAATTATGAGTTACGCAACCTTTGATGCCATCAAGATCGGCATTGCTTCTCCGGAAATGATCCGCGAGTGGTCCTACGGCGAGGTAAAGAAGCCCGAGACCATCAACTACCGTACTCTGAAGCCCGAGCGCGACGGCCTGTTCTGTGAGCGCATTTTCGGGCCGACGAAGGACTGGGAGTGCCACTGCGGTAAGTATAAGAAGATCCGCTATAAGGGCAAGATCTGCGACCGCTGCGGCGTGGAAGTCACCCGTGCCAAGGTCCGCCGCGAGCGTATGGGCCACATTGAGCTGGCTACCCCCGTCAGTCACATCTGGTACTTCAAGGGTATCCCCTCCCGTATGGGACTGCTGCTGGACATCAGCCCCCGTATCCTGGAGAAGGTGCTGTACTTCGCCGCCTATATCGTCACCGATCCCGGCGAGACGCCTCTGGCCCAGAACCAGATCCTCTCCGAGAAGGAATACCGCGATATGCGCGAGAAGTATGAGGACGACTTCCGCGCCGGCATGGGCGCCGAGGCCGTGAAGGAGCTGCTGCAGCAGATCGACCTGGAGCAGCTCAGCGAGCAGCTGCACGCCGAGTTGAAGACCACCTCCGGCCAGAAAAAGGCCCGCATCGTCAAGCGCCTTGAGGTGGTGGACGCCTTCCGCCTGTCCGGCAACAAGCCGGAGTGGATGGTCATCGATGTGCTGCCCGTCATCCCCCCGGAGATCCGTCCCATGGTGCAGCTGGACGGCGGCCGTTTCGCCACCAGCGACCTGAACGACCTGTACCGCCGGGTCATCAACCGCAACAACCGCCTGAAGCGCCTGATGGAGCTGAAGGCCCCCGATATCATCGTCCGCAACGAGAAGCGTATGCTTCAGGAGGCGGTGGACGCCCTGATCGACAACGGCCGCCGCGGCCGCCCTGTCACCGGCGCCAACAACCGCGCCCTCAAGTCCCTGAGCGATATGCTCAAGGGCAAGCAGGGCCGTTTCCGCCAGAACCTGCTGGGCAAGCGCGTGGACTACTCCGGCCGAAGCGTTATCGTGGTCGGCCCCGAGCTGAAGATCTACCAGTGCGGCGTGCCCAAGGAGATGGCTGTGGAGCTGTTCCGTCCCTTCATTATGAAGAAGCTGGTGGAGGATGGCAGCGCCAACAACATCAAGTCCGCCAAGAAGATGGTGGACAAGGGCCGCACCGAGGTGTGGGACGCGCTGGACGAGATCATCAAGGACCACCCCGTCATGCTGAACCGTGCACCTACGCTGCACCGCCTGGGCATTCAGGCCTTTGAGCCGGTGCTGGTGGAGGGCCGTGCCCTGAAGCTGCATCCCCTGAACTGCACGGCCTTCAACGCCGACTTCGACGGCGACCAGATGGCTATCCACGTTCCTCTGTCCGCCGAAGCACAGGCCGAGGCGCGTCTGCTGATGCTGTCCGCCAACAACCTGCTGCGTCCCCAGGACGGCGGCCCCGTCACCGTGCCTACGCAGGATATGGTGCTGGGCTCCTACTACCTGACCTTCGAGCGCTTCGAAAACGGCTGCTGCCAGATGACCAACGACGAGTACTGGCCCGAGGGCGTGGACTTCGCCCTGGCAGGCAAGACCTACGATGAGCTTACCGAAGAGGAGAAAGCCTCTGTCCACATGAACATCTACCGCGATGAGGACGAGGCGCTGATGGCCTACAACGAGCACATCATCGGTATCCACCAGCCCATCTGGGTCCGCGTGACCAAGGAGCTGAACGGTGTGAAGGTCAGTCATGTGGTCCGCGCCACCGCCGGCCGCATCATCTTCAACCGCAACATCCCCCAGGACCTGGGTTTTGTCAAGCGCTTCAACGAGGACGGTACACCCTCCGACAAGTTCTTTGACTATGAGATCACCGAGACCTGCGGCAAGAAGCTGCTGGGTAAGATCGTCGACAAGACCATCAAGCAGTATGGCTTCACCATCGCTGCCGAGGTGCTGGACAACATCAAGGCCACCGGCTACAAGTACTCTACCCGCGGCTCCATCACCATCTCCATCGCGGATATGACGGTGCCCAAGGCCAAGTATGAGCTGATCGACGAGACCGAAAAGCGCGTGGTGGAGATCGAGGATCAGTACAACATGGGCTTCATCACCGACGAGGAGCGCTACAAGCTGGTGGTCCGCGAGTGGGAAAAGACCACCGCCGACGTTACTGACGCCCTGACCGCCAACATGAACAAGTACAACCCCATCTTCATGATGGCGGACTCCGGCGCCCGTGGTTCCATGAAGCAGATCCGTCAGCTGACCGGTATGCGCGGCTTGATGGCCAACACCGCTGGTAAGACTATCGAGATCCCCATCAAGGCCAACTTCCGTGAGGGCCTGTCCGTGCTGGAGTACTTCACCTCCAGCCGAGGCGCCCGTAAGGGCCTGGCCGATACGGCCCTCCGTACCGCCGACTCCGGCTATCTGACCCGCCGCATGGTGGATGTCTGCCAGGATGTCATCATCCGCGAGGCCGACTGCGGTGTGGAAAAGGGCATCGTGGTGTCTGAGATCAGCGAGGGCGGTCAGGTCATCGAAAAGTTCTCCGAGCGCATCAAGGGCCGCTTCCCGGTCCGCGATATCCTCAAGCCCGGCACCGACGAGGTACTCATCTCCAAGGATCACATGATGACCGAGGACGACGCCGCGCTGATGGAGTCCTTCGACATCCACTCCGCCGAGATCCGCACCGTGCTTACTTGCCGTGCCCACAGCGGTATCTGCGCCAAGTGCTACGGTATGAACCTGGCTACCAGTAAGCCTGTCGGCCCCGGCGAGGCGGTCGGCATTATTGCCGCCCAGTCCATCGGCGAGCCCGGTACCCAGCTGACCATGCGTACCTTCCACACCGGCGGCGTGGCCGGCGGCGACATCACCCAGGGTCTTCCCCGAGTGGAGGAGCTGTTCGAGGCCCGCAAGCCCAAGAAGATGGCCACCATCGCCGAGATCGGCGGCAAGGTCCGCTTCGAGGAGGCTACCAAGGGCAGCCTGCTGAATATCATCATCACCGCCGATGACGGCGATACCCGCACCTACGCGGTGCCCCACACCGGCCTGCTGGTGCAGGACGGCGAGGTCATCGAGAAGGGCCGTCAGCTGCAGGACGGCGCGCTGAACCCCCACGATGTGCTGCGTATCCGCGGTGCCTCCGCGGTCCACAACTACCTGATCCAGGAGGTCCTGAAGGTCTACCGTCAGCAGGGCGTGGATATCAACGATAAGCACATCGAGGTCATCGTGCGCCAGATGATGCGTAAGGTCCGCGTGGAGGATGCCAACGACGCCGAGGGGCTGCTCTCCGGCGCTATGGCCGACGTGATGGAGGTGGAGGACGCCAATGCGGCCGTCCGCGCCCGTATCGCCGCCGGCGAGAAGCGTGAGGACGGCGAGGAGCTGCAGGAGGCCACCTACACCCAGCTGCTGATGGGTATCACCAAGGCCTCTCTGGCAACAGACTCCTTCCTGTCCGCCGCCTCGTTCCAGGAGACCACCAAGGTCCTGACCGAGGCCGCCATCAAGGGCAAGGTGGATCACCTGGTGGGCCTGAAGGAGAACGTCATCATCGGCAAGCTCATTCCCGCCGGCGCCGGTCTGACCGCTTATCGCCAGCTGGCGGAGGAGATGGTCCCCGAGACCGAGGCCGAGAAGAAGGACGAGGCCGAGGCCATGCACACGGAGGTCCCCACACCTGTGGAGGCGCCGGCGGACATGGACGAGGCGGAGCTCCCTGAGAGCGACGGTCCCGAGACGGACACCGGCGACGAGCTGTAAGCCGAGACCGAACATCCGAAAGAGGAGGCCCTCCGGCCTCCTCTTTTCACCGGACGCCGGAAGCGCATCCGGGGTAGCTTTTCGTGATATCTTCTGAAATTATCCACGGAATTTCAGTGGAATTCACAAACTTTCCCGCGAAACACACTTGACGCTTCCGCGCAGCTATGCTATAATTTCAAATTGCGCGGGAATTGCCCGCGGGATTTGTTATGCGACGACAGGAGGAGAGCGCCTGTGCCCAGAGAACTGACCGCCAAGGGAAAAGTCGTGGGCTTGAAGCAGACCCGTCGTGCCCTTGTCCAGGGTGCTGCCGCCCACGTCTATCTGGCCTGTGACGCCGATCCCCGGCTCACCGATCCCCTGCGCGCCCTGTGCGCGGAAAAGGCCATCCCCTGTGACAGCAGCATGACGCTGCGGCAGCTGGGTACTGCCTGCGGTATCGCCGTGCCTGCCGCCGCTGTGGCCGTCCTGAACGGCTGAATAACGTTCCATCCGGAATAGATACCCTCTGTTCCGTGGAAAAATAAAGGGACATACGTCCCACAAATCTTACGAAAGGAGAAACCAAATGCCTACTTTTAACCAGCTGGTCAAGCAGGGCCGGAAGAAGAGCACCTACAAGTCCAATTCTCCCGCTATGCAGAAGGGCCTGAATACGCTGAAGAACAAGGAGACCGACCTGAGCTCTCCCCAGAAGCGTGGCGTCTGCACCGCCGTCAGAACTGCGACCCCCAAGAAGCCCAACTCCGCGCTCCGTAAGATCGCCCGTGTGCGTCTGACCAACGGCTACGAAGTCACCGCCTACATCCCCGGCGTGGGTCACTCCCTGCAGGAGCACTCCGTCGTGATGATCCGCGGCGGCCGTGTCAAGGACCTGCCCGGCGTCCGTTACCACATCATCCGTGGTACGCTGGATACCCAGGGTGTGTCCGGCCGTATGCAGGCCCGTTCCAAGTACGGCGCAAAGCGCCCCAAGAGCAAGTAAAACTTGCAGCATGAGCTTTGCCGAAAAGGTTTCTTATATACTATATATAAAAATACCTCTTTGGCAGGCCGTACAACAGCCTTCGCGAGCTGTTGAGTACCTGTGAAATCATATTTTTATGAAGGAGGGAAGCATAGTGCCCAGAAGAGGTAATGTTCCCAAGAGAGAGATCTTGCCCGATCCTATGTACAACTCCGTGCTGGTGACCAAGCTGGTCAACAGCATCATGTTGGACGGTAAAAAGGGCGTCGCCCAGAAGGTCGTTTACGGTGCCTTTGACATCATCAAGGACAAGACCGAGAAGGATCCTCTGGAAGTGTTCACCCAGGCGATGGAAAACATCATGCCCAGCCTGGAAGTCAAGGCCCGCCGTGTGGGCGGCGCCACCTATCAGGTCCCCATGGAGGTTCGTCCCGCCCGTCGTCAGACCCTGGGTCTGCGCTGGCTGACCAACTACTCCCGCGCCCGCGGTGAGCGCACCATGGCCGAGCGCCTGGCCGGCGAGATCATGGACGCCGCCAACAACACCGGCTCTGCCGTGAAGAAGCGCGAGGACACCCACAAGATGGCGGAGTCCAACAAGGCTTTCGCCCACTTCCGCTGGTAATCATACCAACGACACAAAAAGGAGAACGGTATGCCGAGAAAGGTTACACTGGAAAACACAAGAAATATCGGCATCATGGCACACATCGATGCAGGCAAGACCACGACCACAGAGCGTATTCTGTACTACACGGGCGTGAACTACAAGCTGGGTGAGACGCACGAGGGTACCGCTACCATGGACTGGATGGAGCAGGAGCAGGAGCGTGGTATCACCATCACCTCCGCCGCGACCACCTGCTACTGGAAGGGCTCCAAGGATCAGTTCCCCCAGACGCGTATCAACATCATTGACACCCCGGGCCACGTGGACTTCACTGTTGAGGTGGAACGTTCTCTGCGTGTGCTGGACGGGTCTGTCACCGTCATGTGTGCCAAGGGCGGTGTGGAACCCCAGTCCGAGACTGTGTGGCGTCAGGCCGATCACTACCATGTCCCCCGGATGATCTACGTCAACAAGATGGACATCACCGGCGCGGATTTCTATCATGTGCTGGACATGGTGCACGACCGGCTGAAGGCCAACGCCGTCCCCATCCAGCTGCCCATCGGGAAGGAGGATACCTTCAAGGGTATCATCGACCTGGTGGAGATGGATGCCGATATCTATTACGATCAGTTGGGCAAGGATATGCGCGTGGAGCCTATCCCCGAGGATATGGTCGACCTTGCCAACGAGTACCGCGAGAAGCTGCTGGATGCGGTCTCCATGTTCGATGATGAGATCATGGAGCTGTATCTGGAGGGGAAGGAGATCCCCACCGCCAAGATCCGCGCCGCCATCCGCCAGGCCACCTGTGCTGTGGAGATGGTGCCCGTGACCTGCGGTTCCAGCTATCGCAACAAGGGCGTACAGAAGCTGCTGGACGCCATCGTGGACTATATGCCCGCCCCCACCGATGTCCCCGCCATCAAGGGTGTCAACCCCAAGACCGACGAGGAAGAGGAGCGCAAGTCCTCCGATGACGAGCCGTTTGCAGCCCTGGCGTTCAAGATCATGACCGACCCCTATGTGGGCCGCCTGAGCTTCTTCCGTGTCTACTCCGGCACGCTGACCACCGGTTCCTCCGTGCTCAATGCCACCAAGGGCAAGCGCGAGCGTATGGGCCGCATCCTGCAGATGCACGCCAACCACCGCGAGGATATCGAGTCCGTCTACTCCGGTGATATTGCCGCCGTGGTGGGCCTGAAGAATACCACCACCGGCGACACCCTGTGTGATGAGAAGCATCCCATCATCCTGGAGTCCATGGAGTTCCCGGAGCCTGTGATCCGCGTGGCCATCGAGCCGAAGACCAAGGCCGGTCAGGAGAAGATGAGCGTCGCTCTGGCCAAGCTGGCCGAGGAGGACCCCACCTTCCGCACCTATACCGATGAGGAGACGGGCCAGACCATCATCGCCGGTATGGGCGAGCTGCACCTGGAGATCATCGTGGACCGCCTGCTGCGCGAGTTCAAGGTGGAGGCCAATGTGGGCGCGCCCCAGGTGGCGTACAAGGAGACCATCCGCAAGGCTGTGGATCAGGATACCAAGTACGCCCGTCAGTCCGGCGGTAAGGGCCAGTACGGTCATGTGAAGATCCACGTGGAGCCCAACGAGTCCGGTAAGGGCTACGAGTTTGTCAATGCTGTGGTGGGCGGCGCCATCCCCAAGGAGTATATCCCCGCTATCGATGCCGGTATCCAGGGCGCCATGCTCTCCGGTACCGTGGCCGGCTATCCCGTGGTGGATGTCAAGGTCACCCTGTTCGACGGTTCCTATCACGAGGTGGACTCCTCCGAGATGGCGTTCAAGATCGCCGGTTCCATGGCCTTCAAAGAGGCTATGCGTAAGGCGGATCCCACGCTGCTGGAGCCCATTATGAAGGTCTGTGTCATCGTCCCCGACGAGTACATGGGCGATGTGATCGGCGACCTGAATGCCCGGCGCGGACAGATCCAGGGCTATGAGATGCGTTCCGGCGCACAGCAGATCGACGCGTTCGTGCCGCTGGCCGAGATGTTCGGCTATGCCACCGACCTGCGTTCCCGCACCCAGGGCCGTGGTCAGTACACCATGGAGCCCAGCCACTATATCGAGCTGCCCAAGGGCCTGCAGGAGAAGCTGATCGCCAAGCGCACCGACCGGGAAAATTTCTAAAACCGTATTTTACGATTGATTTTCCCACCAAAATACTGTAAAATGGCAGTGTTAGAATGTAACGCTGCCCCACACACGATACAAAAATGTTAAGGAGGATCATTTCAAATGGCTAAGCAGAAATTTGAGAGAACTAAGCCCCACGTTAACATCGGCACCATCGGTCACATCGACCATGGTAAGACCACCCTGACCGCCGCTATCACCAAGTATCTGGCTCTGCAGGGCGGTGCTGAGTACACCGATTACGCTTCCATCGATAAGGCTCCCGAAGAGCGCGAGCGTGGTATTACCATCAACACCGCTCACGTGGAGTATGAGACCGCCAAGCGTCACTATGCGCACGTTGACTGCCCGGGCCACGCCGACTATATCAAGAACATGATCACCGGTGCTGCCCAGATGGACGGCGCTATCCTGGTCATCGCTGCCTCCGACGGCCCCATGGCTCAGACTCGTGAGCACCTGCTGCTGGCCCGTCAGGTGAACGTGCCCTCCGTGCTGGTCTTCCTGAACAAGTGCGACCAGGTCGACGATGAGGAGCTGCTGGAGCTGGTCGAGATGGAAGTTCGCGAGCTGCTGGACTTCTACGGCTTCCCTGGCGACGAGACCCCCATCATCCGCGGCAGCGCTCTGAACGCTCTGGTTTCCGAGTCCACCGATCCCAACGCTCCCGAGTATGCCTGCATCAAGGAGCTGATGGACGCTGTTGACAGCTGGATCCCCACTCCCGACCGCAAGGAGGATATGCCCTTCCTGATGCCCGTCGAGGACGTGTTCACCATCTCCGGCCGTGGTACCGTGGCTACCGGCCGTGTGGAGCGTGGTAAGCTGAACCTGAACGAGAAGGTCGAGATCGTCGGTCTGTCCGATGAGAAGCGCGAGACCACCGTTACCGGTATCGAGATGTTCCACAAGCTGCTGGATTACGCTGAGGCCGGCGATAACATCGGCGCCCTGCTGCGTGGTGTTGCCAAGACCGAGATCGAGCGTGGCCAGGTCCTGTCCAAGCCCGGTTCCATTCATCCCCACACCAAGTTCGTTGGCCAGGTCTACGTTCTGACCAAGGACGAGGGCGGCCGTCACACCCCCTTCTTCAATAACTATCGTCCCCAGTTCTACTTCCGTACCACCGACGTGACCGGC
>UMDF01002757.1_pt1 | contig 9344 bp, 7 predicted proteins | sample 1964421 | NCBI WGS metagenome assembly UMDF01 (sample SAMEA4835987, study PRJEB28245) | human gut metagenome | biome: gut microbiome; material: fecal sample | place: Denmark | collected 2008
TATCGTATTGCTGCTTATCTTCGGTTCTCCATCGGAGAAGGAGCTGCGGAAGGAGAACAGCAAACTGCAGGCGCAGTACAACGTGCTCTCCCGTCGGCTGGACGAGGCGATGGGAGTGCTGCAGGACATACAGCAGCGTGACGACAATCTGTACCGGGTGATTTTCATGGCCGACCCTATTCCTTCTGCCATCCGTCAGGCTGGATATGGCGGCACCAACCGCTATGAGCATCTGATGGATATGGCAAACTCCGACCTGGTTATCAATACTACCCAGAAGATGGACATGCTGACGAAGCAGCTCTATATTCAGTCATGCTCTTTCGATGACGTGGTGGAGATGTGCAAGAATCATGATGAAATGCTGCGTTGCATTCCTGCCATACAGCCGGTTTCGAACAAGGACCTCCGTAAGACCGCTTCCGGTTACGGTACGCGTATCGACCCCATTTATGGTACCAGCAAGTTCCATGAAGGTATGGACTTTTCGGCTCCCCAGGGTACAGACGTCTATGCCACGGGAGACGGTACTGTGGTGCAGATGGGCTGGCAGTCGGGCTATGGCAATAGAATCGTGGTGGATCACGGATTCGGCTACCAGACAGTATATGCACACTTGCGCGATTTCCGTACGAAGTTAGGCAAGAAAGTGGTACGTGGTGAGGTCATTGGCGGGGTAGGCAGTACGGGCAAGAGCACTGGTCCGCATTTGCACTACGAAGTACACGTCAAGGGAAAGGTTGTGAATCCCGTCAACTACTACTTTATGGACCTCAGTGCCGAGGATTATGACCGCATGATACAGATTGCTGCGAACAATGGTAAGGTGCTTGATTGACGGATGATTGATAGAGAAAGGATTACATCATGTTGAATACAGATAAGAATTTGAAGTTATATTACTCCATCAGTGAGGTGGCTGCCATGTTCGACGTCAACGAATCGCTGCTCCGTTTCTGGGAAAAGGAGTTTCCGCAACTCAATCCGAAGAAGGGGGGACGGGGAATACGCCAGTACCGTAAGGAGGACATTGAGACAGTGAAACTTATCTATCATCTGGTGAAGGAGCGCGGGATGACCTTGCCCGGCGCCCGCCAACGGATGAAAGACAATAAGGAAGCTACGATACGCAACTTTGAAATCGTAGATCGCCTGAGAGCTATCCGCGAAGAACTGGTAGGCATGAAACTGGCATTGGATGAGTTTACCTACGAGGATGTGGAGAGCTTGAAGGAAAATATCCAAGGACTGAAGTAGAATACCACTCCGTTTATTCCTCTACTCTCGTCACTTGTTTTATATTCTGTATCTGCTTCAGGTTATTGCAGATAGTGCGTACATCCTCCACGTCGTGTACATAGAGCTGTATCTTCCCTTCAAAAATCCCGTCATTGGTTTCGATGGTCAGTTTACGGATATTCACGTTGAGCTGGCGGGAGATGACTTGGGTCACTTCGTTCAGCAATCCCATACTGTCTATACCTTTTATATATATGGTGACGAGGAACGACAAATCCTTGTGAGTGTCCCATTCGGTGGCGATGATACGGTTTCCGTAGCTGCTCTTGAGGCGGGTGGCAACGGGGCATTGGCGCTTGTGGATGATAACACGATTCTGTTCGTCGATGTATCCCAGTACGTCGTCACCCGGAATGGGGTGACAACAGTCGGCCATGATATAGTTCTTTGAGATGGTCTCTTCCGTCAGCTTCAGAATCTGCTTGGTGTTGATTTTCTCTTGCGGTGCTTTTTCTTCCGGTTGTTCTTTGGCATCCTTGTTGTCCTTGTTACCGAAAGAGAAGGTCAGGAACTTCTTCCAGTTACTGTTCTGCTTTTCCTTGAACACGTTCTTGTCGGCATCGCCCAGCACAACCCGCTTGTTACCGATGGCAACGAGCAGCTCGTCGCGGGTGTGGAAGCCGTGCAACCTGGTCAACTTGTCCAGAGCGGCATCATCTATGCGTATATCCTCGTTTTTGAAGAATTCGTTCAGTATGGTTTCACCTTCTTTCTGATAAGCTTTCGCCTCTTTGCGCAGGATGGCGGCAATCTTGGCGCGGGCGCGGGCGGTGGTGGCATACACTTCCCACTCAGGCTGCACGCGTTGCGATTTGGAGGTCAATATCTCTACCTGGTCACCGCTTTGCAGCTTGTGGCTTAGGGGAACCAGTTTGTGGTTTACTTTGGCGCCGATGCAGTGGCTGCCGATGTCGGTATGCAAGGAGAAGGCAAAGTCCAGTGCCGTAGAGTTCTGCGGCATGGTCTTGAGGTCGCCTTTCGGGGTGAAGACGAAAATTTCCGATGCAAACAAGTTCAGTTTGATGGTATCGAGAAAGTCGATGGCGTCCGGTTGCGGGTCATCCAGAATTTCCTTGATGGTACGCAGCCATTTCTCCAGTTCGCCTTCATCTTCGCTGCCTCCGCCTTCTTTGTATTTCCAGTGGGCGGCAAAGCCTTGTTCGGCAACGTCATTCATGCGTTCACTGCGGATTTGTACTTCAATCCATTGCCCGTTGTTACCCATAAGGGTGACGTGCAGGGCTTGGTAACCGTTGGCTTTGGGATGGCTCACCCAGTCGCGCAGGCGGTCGGGGTGGGGCTTGTATATCTTGGATATGGAGACGTAGATGTCGAAGCAGTCGTTTAGCTCTTCCTCTATATTGCGAGGCTCGAAGATGATGCGGACAGCAAGCAGGTCATAGATTTCCTCGAAGGGGACATGTTTGGTCTGCATTTTGTTCCAGATGGAGTAGATGGACTTTACACGGGCAAGGATACGGTATTTCAGTCCCATTTTGTCCAGTTGCGCCCGTATCGGAGCGGTGAACTCATTGAATACCTTGTCGCGCTCTACAGCGGTGGCTTTCAGTTTCTCTTCTATCTCGTGGTACTCTTCCGGATGTTCGTACTTGAAGCTCAGGTTTTCCAGCTCTGTCTTGATTTTGTACAAGCCGAGGCGGTTGGCGAGCGGGGCATAGATGTAGAGTGTTTCGCCTGCAATCTTGAACTGCTTGTTGGGTAGCATGGAGCCGAGCGTACGCATGTTGTGCAGACGGTCGGCTATCTTGATGAGGATAACCCGTATATCGTCGGACATGGTGAGCAGCAGCTTCTTGAAGTTCTCCGCCTGCGCCGAGGCACGGTCGCCGAAGATACCGCCGGAAATCTTTGTCAGCCCGTCTACAATCTGGGCGATTTTGGGACCGAAGATGTTTTCGATATCCTCTACGGTGTAGTCAGTGTCTTCCACCACATCGTGCAGCAATGCCGAGCATATGGAAGTAGACCCCAGTCCTATCTCATTACAGACAATCTTTGCCACAGCAATGGGGTGCATGATGTAGGGCTCGCCGGAACGACGCTTGATGCCCTTATGCGCCTGGTTGGCAAAGTTGAATGCTTTGGTTATTATTTCGATGCGCTTGCGGTGTTTGGTGGCCAAATAGTCGTTCAACAGTTCTTGGAATGCTTGTTCGATCATTTCCTCTTCGGCTTTTTCCTTTTCCTTCTGACTTATATTTTCTTCCATATACTGCTTTCTCCTTTCTTCACTTCACTTTTTGCAAAAATAAGCAATTTTCAACACCGGGCAAGCGTTTATGTCTTTATTTATAAATCTTCAAGCGCTTTCCTGCGGAGATTCTGGTACTACGCAATCCATTCCAACTTTTTAACTGATTGACTGTGACGCCGTATTTCCGTGCAATGCTGCCGAGATTGTCGCCCTTGCGTATCTTGTGGTAAGTGACATTTCCCGTAGTGGTACTGCTTTTGCTGCTGCGTGCCGTCGAGCGTGTATTGGAAACGGCCACGACTCTGCGGTTCTTGAACAGCTCATTGCTGCGGTGGGCATAGATTGTATCTTGTTTGTCGATGAAGGCACTGATATAATTGATGGGGAGGCGTAGCGTCTGTGGCTTGCTCTCTCCGGGGATGATACTTTTTTTGAATTGAGGATTCAGACTTTTTATCTGGTCCAGACTGATGCCGCATAGGTCGGAAATCTGCTCGAAATGAAGGTTACGGCTTACCTGCACCGTATCGGTTGCTTCCGGAATGTCGGTTTCCATGGGGCAGATGTTGTGCTTGCAGTAGTAGGTCATTACGTAGTTGGCGGCAATGAAGGCGGGCACGTAGCCACGTGTCTCTTTGGGCAGATAGTTGTAGATTTCCCAGTAATCGGTTTTCCCTCCCGAACGACGGATGGCTTTGTTGATGGTGCCCGGACCGCAGTTGTAGGCGGCAATCACCAGGTTCCAGTCTTTGTAAATGTCGTACATGTCCTTCAGGTAGCGTGCTGCCGCCCAGGTTGCCTTTATCGGGTCGCGGCGTTCGTCTACGAGGCTATTGCTTTCCAGTCCGTATATCTTCCCGGTGGCGAGCATAAACTGCCATAGTCCGCAAGCTCCAGCGCGGGATACGGCAGAAGGGTTGAGAGCGGATTCTATGATGGGCAGATATTTCAGCTCGAGCGGCAGACCGTAGGCATCCAGCGCTTCTTCGAAGATGGGCATATAGAAGTTGCAGGCGCTCAGCATGAAGGCAACCTGGTTGCGCAGGCGTCCGGTATACATGTCGATGAATTTGCGTACAATCTCGTTGTACGGCATTTCCATGACGGTCGGCATGCGCGACAACCGGTCTATGTATACAGAGTCACTGAACATCGGGTTTACGGTAGAGGTGCTGCAGTCTTTTCCCAAGTCTATGTAATTCTTGGCTTTCCAGTCATTGAGTAGGCTGTCCAGCGGATAGGTCATGCTTTTGGGCAGCTCGATGGATTCCTGGCGTTCTGTACCGTTTTCGCGGATAAGTACTTCCACGCTTTCTTGCGCATGCATGGCCGGAACGGCGAAGAGGGCGCAAAACAGAAGCGAGGAACCGAGAATAATTCTTTTCATATATATGGCCTTGTGTATCATTGGGTAATAATTTATGCTTTAATTTTCGTTTTTAGAATCGGAAACTGCATTGCACACCGACGTTCTTATTAGAGGAACCGGTCATCTGACTGTTGATTATGGCAGGTTCCACTTTCATGCTGAGGTCGGGGGTGATGTCGAAGTTGGACAGTTCTGCGTCTACGTATGCGTCGACAACGGACAATAGATATACACCGATAAAGGCGAAGATGCTCAAGTCGCGGTATCGTCGGAAGGTGTCCTTACGCTTCCGCAGTGTCTCCGTCAGCTGGCTTTCGGTATAGTTATAGTTGGGAGGCAGCAGGTCGGTAATGGTACTGGAGTTGAAATTACCATTTACGGCATCCTTGTAGGCGGCCGAATAGTCCTTGTACATCTTGCTGTTCCACGTGAGTGCATAGGCACAACCGGCAAATCCTCCATAGAAGATGGGCAGTTTCCAATACTTGCGGTTGTAGATTTGTCCACCGCCGGGAATGACGAGGGCAAGCCAGGTGGCTTTTGTGGGGTTGGGCACCCATCGCTTGGGGTCGATGGCCTTTTGCAGACTGTCTGTAGGCACGGGCTGTTCCTTCAAGTCGGGGCTGGCGGTCATTTCCAGCATCTTCCGTTTGTTTTCGGCCGCAAGACTGTCGGCAACAGCGAGGCTGTCCCGGTTTACCACGGTGTTGAGTGTATCGGTCTGATGCCGCTGCGCACGCTTGGAAGCGGCACGCGGACGGTCCTGACCATACATAGCAATCCCTGCCGTCTGTAAAAAACAGAGCAGCAGGGTAATGGCTAACTGATATATTCTTCCTTTTTTTCTCATTTATTTCTTCAGCGTATCAAGAATACCGATGATACGTTCCAATTCTTCTTCGTTATTGAACGGGATACTGATTTTGCCTTTTCCTTTCTCCGAGCAGGTGAGTTGCACCTTGGTACTGAAAAAGCCCGAGAGTTGTTGTTTCAGCATATTGAATTCTTCGGGCAGTTTGGCGCGCTTGGGAGCAATCTTACGACCACCGCTTTTCACGGTTTCGCCTTCGCTCAGTGACTTTACGATTTCTTCCACTTTGCGTACGGAATACCCGTGTTCCAGGATTTCTTCGAAAATCTTCACTTGCAGTTTGGGATCGCCCAGTGTCACCAACGCGCGGGCATGTCCCATGTCTATCTGCTTGTTCTGCAGCCCCATCTGGACGGGAGCGGGCAGTTTGAGCAGGCGCAGGTAGTTGGCAATGGTGGTACGCTTCTTGCCTACGCGTTCGCTGAGGCGCTCTTGCGTCAGTCCATATTGCTCCAACAGATGCTGGTAAGCGAGGGCTATTTCTACGGAGTTCAAGTCTTCGCGCTGTATGTTTTCGATGAGCGCCATTTCCATGACGTTCTCGTCATCTGCAGTGCGGATATAGGCGGGGATGCTGGTCAGTCCGGCAAACTGCGAAGCGCGGAAACGACGCTCGCCGGCGATAATTTGGTATTCGTCGTCGCTAAGCTTGCGCAGGGTGATGGGCTGTATGATGCCGATTTCGGAGATGGAATCGGCTAACTCCTGCAACGCAACCGGGTCGAATTCATGACGGGGCTGGTTGGGATTGACCGTAATCTTCGACAACTCTATTTCATTGATAGAGGAGGAGCCTTCGGTCTTTACTTCATCCATGGAGAAGAGGGCGTCCAGCCCGCGTCCTAATGCATTTCTTTGTGCCATCTATTTATTTACTATTTATTCCCTACGGTCATGACACATTTCTTATCTTTGACACATAGGTACGTTGACGATTTACAATTTACTATTTAGCCATGCGGGGCGTATTCATTTACTATTTTACAATTTAGCCATGCGGGATGATTTCGTTGTATATTGTAAATAGGGTATTTATCCCTAATCCCTAACCCCTAATCCCTAATCCTTAATCCCTTCTTTCGTTTCTGCTTATCAGCTCCTTGGCAAGTGCCATGTGGTTCTTGGCTCCGGTTGACTCTGCGTCATAGAGAATGGTGGGCAGGCCGTAGCTGGGAGCTTCGCTCAGTTTCACATTACGCTGGATGACGGTGTTGAACACCAATTCCTGGAAGTGGCGTTTCACTTCATCGTAAATCTGGTTGGCTTGGCGCAGACGCGAGTCGTACATCGTCAGCAGGAAGCCTTCAATTTCGAGGGCAGGGTTCAGCTTGGACTTGATGATTTTGATGGTATTCAGTAATTTACTGATGCCTTCCAGTGCAAAATATTCCGCTTGTACGGGGATGATTACTGAATCGGCGGCAGTCAGTGCGTTGACCGTAATCAGACCCAGAGACGGGGAACAGTCTATCAAGATATAGTCAAATTCATTCTTCAGCGGAGCGAGTACCTCTTTCAGTATCTTTTCGCGGTTTTTCAGATTGAGCATCTCTATTTCGGCACCTACCAGATTGATGTGGGAGGAGATTACCTTCAGTGTGTCTATCTCCGTGTCATGAAGGGCCTCGCGTACGTCTGCACGGTCAATAATGCACTCGTAGATAGTACATTCCGACTGCTTGATGTCCACACCCAATCCTGAGGAGGCATTGGCCTGAGGGTCGGCATCTACAACGAGCACTTTCTTTTCAAGCGTGGCGAGTGAGGCTGCGAGGTTGATTGTCGTCGTAGTCTTGCCTACACCACCCTTTTGGTTAGCCATAGCAATTATTTTTCCCATAATCTCAATATTTATTGGCAGCGAAATAAGTGATAATTCCGGATAGCGCCTACAAATTTGGAGAAAGATTGCAAAAACGGTTGATAAGTCGGCTGTTTTGTTAATAACTCACAGACGTTTACCGCTGTTTTTCTTCCTGTAAATTACTCGTAAAGCGTTCTTTCTCTGTTTAGTGGGCAAATATACGTATTTATCTTGAAATGAAGCTGTTTTTTTGTCTCGCTTGCAGAAGATTAAGATTTGTAAACCAATGGAAGACATTGGCTTGGACTATTCTCTCTACTTGCATGAGATGTACATCTCGTGTTGTTTGAGACGGGCATCTCATGTTGTCCGAGATGCACATCTCATGCAGATGGACTACTGTGTGGATGGCGGTCGGCAGATAAGTTGTTCCCGGGCGGAAGGAGAGGAGATGGTGTCAGACCAAGGCTTTGACGAACTCCCAGCAGAAGTACGCACATATGACACATTTCACTACTGTGCCCAGCAAGAATCCAAGCAGCGAGCCCAGCCCCGATTTCAAGGCCTGGTCTGTCTTGCTGCCTCCCATCAGTTCGCCGGCAAAGGCTCCGAGAAAGGGGCCGAGGATGATGCCCCAAGGCATGAAGAACAACCCTACGATGGTGCCTATGAGGCAGCCGCGCGTTCCCCACCGACTGCCTCCGCTATATTTGCTGCCCAGCATCGGGACGAAATAATCCAGTATCTGTACAAGGATGACTGCTGCCAGCCATAGAAGTAACTGCGTGGTGGAAAACTGCGCCTTGTCCGTGAAATGTAGAAACAACAAGCCTGCATAGGCTACGGGCGGTCCCGGAATCATAGGCAGGATGCAGCCTGCCAATCCGACAATCAGGCAGAGGATGCCCAAGATGATGAGAAGAATGTCCATAGGTGTATCGTTTCTGTTGGTGAAGATGACAGCGGTTGTTCCCTGCTACTCGAATCGGTTGTATATGACAATGGGGCGGGAGCGGCGTGTGCTCATCGACGGGAACCATATATCGTCGGCTGTGAGGCCGCATTGCTTGATGGCTTCGGTGCAGTATTCCAGTCGTCCGAAGTCGGCATCGACATTGTTTGTACCGAATGTGAATTTGATTCCACGTGCTTTGGCGCGACGGATAATATCGAAACTGGGAATCCGGTAGCGTGCATTGATTTCCAGAGCGATTCCATGTTGTTGCAATACATTCAATACGCGTTCAATGCGTCCGTCCGTCCAGTACTTGTCGTAATCATTCGCCATAGTGTCGGGCAAGAAGGTAGGGTTGGCATAAATGTCGGCAGGCTCGTTGGTCAGAATCAGGACTGTTTGGTCGACAAGGTGGTCCATATACCGTTCAAGCGTAATGTCATCAAAGAGTGCTTCTTCGGCCCGGTAGATGCGCGAATTACGTCCCTTGTGGTCTATGATGGTCATGGCGTCGGTAAACAGGTAATCGAAAATCCCCAAGGCTTCCTGCGAGAAAGTTGCCGTCCATTTGCGTCCCTCACCTTGTACACCGCACAGGAATGGCATCCCTTTTACTTCATTAAAATAGTCGTACACTTCTTTGTCATCGGCCAGCATACGTCCTACGCCTCCTTCTCCGGCATTGGGGGTGACACCATAGTTGATACCGTAATTCATGGACATGGCGTGTGCCATTTCCTTTGTCAGCCCTCCTTTCAAGTGAACGTGGTAGTCTATAACTGGGAAATCGTGCTGCTGTAGCCTGATTATCTCATCCGTGCGCTCGTCTAC
>UMDF01030220.1_pt1 | contig 9343 bp, 9 predicted proteins | sample 1964421 | NCBI WGS metagenome assembly UMDF01 (sample SAMEA4835987, study PRJEB28245) | human gut metagenome | biome: gut microbiome; material: fecal sample | place: Denmark | collected 2008
GAAGCCACCTCGCCGATGTTTGTCACGGCATGGAATTCATAAGATTTTGCCGTGCGTTTCGTCTTTTGATTGAAATGTTGGAGAATGTAGGCAACGATATTGGCAATGCGCCGTTTGTCGGCCAATGCCTCTTCACGGGCAATGTCCCAGACCATCGAATTCTCAATCTCCTCTTTCTCCTTGACGGTACGGACGTACTCGATGCGGAACGGCAGTACGTTCTTGTCATTGATGGCATTGACAATCGTGTAGGTATGCAACTGGTCTCCAAAAACCTGTGCCGTTGTCCGCAAATCGGGCTTTCCTCCGCTTACGGCATTTTTGGCGAATATCGGCGTACCCGTGAACCCGAACAGGAAATAACGTTTGAATTTCCGGATGATGGCAGTATGCATATCGCCGAACTGCGAACGGTGGCACTCATCGAAAATGATGACGATTTTTTGCTGGAAGACCGGATGTTCCGCATGACGACCGATAAAGACCGAAAGTTTCTGAATGGTCGTGATGATGATCTTCGCCGCCGGGTCTTCCAACTGACGTTTCAGAATCGCCGTACTCGTATTGCTGTTGGCTGCCCCTCGCTCAAACTTGTCATACTCGCGCATCGTCTGATAGTCGAGGTCCTTGCGGTCGACCACGAACAACACCTTGTCGATGTAAGGCAGTTTGCTCGCCAACTGTGCCGTTTTGAACGAAGTAAGGGTTTTGCCACTGCCCGTCGTATGCCAAACATACCCGCCGCCTTCTACCGTACCGTAGCGTTTGTAACTGTTGGCCACGTTGATTTTATTCAAGATGCGTTCTGTCGCTACGACCTGATAGGGACGCATGACGAGCAGCATCCGGTCGGAGGTGAATACGCAGTACCGGGTCAGCAGATTGAGCAACGTATGCTTGGCGAAGAACGTGCGGCCGAACCCCATCAGGTCGGTAATCGGCCGGTTGTTGGCATCTGCCCACCACGAGGTGAACTCAAAGCTGTTGCTCGTTTGCCGACTTTTGGAGCGGTTTCCGCCGGAGGCGGCCTCCTTGACATGGCTTTGGCGCGTGGTATTGCTGTAATACTTGGTGAAGGTTCCGTTCGATATGACAAATATCTGGACATACTCGAACAATCCGCTGCCGGCCCAGAAACTCTCCCGCTGGTAGCGGTCGATCTGGTTGAAAGCCTCCTTGATATCGACACCTCGACGTTTCAGTTCGATGTGCACCAACGGCAGGCCGTTCACCAATATGGTAACATCGTAACGATTGGAGCGCATTCCGCCATCGACTTCGTATTGGTTGATGACCTGGAGCGAATTGTTGTGGATATTGACCTTGTCGAGCAGGTAGATATTCTTGACTGTTCCGTCGTCACGCGTCAGCAACTGCACATGGTCTTCCTGAATGATGGCGGTTTTCTCTACAATTCCACTGTTCTTGTTGGCAAGACAACCCGTAAAGAAACGCGACCACTCGGCATCTGTAAACGTATAGTGGTTGAGTTTCTCCAACTGACGGCGCAGGTTGGCAATCAACTCCGTTTCGGTATGAATCGGCAGGTAATCGTATGCCTGTTCGGTCAGCAGTTTGATAAATGCCCGTTCGAGATCGGCCTCCGACTGGTACTCTTTTTCCGTGCGGTATTCTGCCCGGTAGTCACTGACTACTGTACTTTCGGGATTTTCAGCAACCAGGTTGTACTTGTTCATAATAATTTTACTTGTTAAACCTACTTGGACTTATGGTGGCATTCTATTCTGTCTCTTAAATCAGCGAGTTTTTCTCCTTTATAGCTGAACCACAATGGCCCCTGCACTGGGTGATCAAATTGTTTGAGTTTGCGGGCCAAAGCAGAAAGTGAGGTAGTTTCTCCATTGTATTCAATATGACGATCATCCACAACTATTGCTTTTATTTGAGGATTTTCGATAAATGAAAGTTCACTCCCTACTGGAATATCAAAAGCGCTGAAACGGAATGGGCCACGCTTTGCGGTTTCCCGCACTTCATTTGCTATTTGTTCATCCAGAATTTCATGACCTTCAGGCGTTAGCCGCTGTAGCCGATCCAACGTTCCGCTAATTTTAGCAATCGATTCCAATAAGCTATAGGCATCCTCTACGGACATTGCATAAAACTCTTTCACTCTTTCTTTTCCATCAAAGTTCTCGATAGTGCGAAGATCTGGATTGAGTTTGTCGATAAGTTTATGCAGCTCCTTATCAGTTAGTTCACCATTCACATGGTATACGGCATACACCCTGAATGCAAAAGGGATTGTTTCACTTCGATTCAGCTGCTTAAGTCGCTTTTCGATATTATGTGCATAACCTATCTTAACAAAATCAGGAAATGAAGGATTGGTTAAAATATAAATTACCCCCTTTATTTTCTCATTATTCATCATAGTTTATATGTTTTGGAAAAGTCAGTAGTTTATCTCTATAATATTCATATTGCTGCCGGCGGGCGGCAATCTCGGCGGGAAGACCTTCCGAAATATCGTTTACCAACGTCTCGAATTTATCGAGGATGGCAACGATGCGTTGCTGCTCTTTCATTGGCGGGATGGGGATTACAACCTCCCCAAACCGTTTTTTAGATACATTGAAACGAGTAACACCGCTGGCCGTCTTTATTATTTGTTTTCGTATCTCTTCACTGCGAAATAAGAATTTCATAAAATCGGGCAATAGCAATGCTCTATCGTTCATACGAAATCCGAAACAAAAACTATTGAGATATAAATCCCCATCCGGACGTGTAGTCATTACGGAAGACATCCCGCAATCATCAGGTGTTTCCGATGAGCCAGTAAATACAACATCTCCATACTCGACTTTATTTTGCTTCTCTCCTTCTGCTATCTGAACCATATCATTCATGTTGAGATCTATCGCAATATTGGAGTATACGTTCATATAAGTGATAAACTTGGCATTTCCTGCTATAAAATCGCGTTTGCTCTTTCCGGTGAGACCTCCATAGAATGCACCTATATCGCTTAATTTACACCATTTTACACCTTCAGAATACCCCCCCCCCGAATTTGCTGAAATTCAACAACTTATTGCGATAGTATTCATACTGCTTCCGCCGTGCCTCCAGTTCCGCCTCCAGTTCCGCCTCCAGTTCCGTAAACTTATCGAGGATATTTACGATTTCGTTCTGAATCGCAAGAGGCGGAACTGGGATTAAAAAATCTTTAATAATCCCTGCACTTAAATTATTTATCGTTGTCGAATTAAGCGCAGAACATAAATAATCACTAAACCTCCCGCTTGTAAGCAGGTGAAATAAAAAACGACTATTCAACTGTTCCGGACATCTAATTACAGCCATAAATCCACCGAATGTATAGTCTATATCTTCGGAAATATAGGCTACTTTTCCTACATGCTCTTTACTGCCGCTTCCTGCACAAATTAAAATATCTCCTTTGCGTAATAGCTGATTTTCTTTAACTTTTACTTTTTTTGACACTAATTTTACATCTTCATAGTTTAATGTATTAGAAGAAAGTGTAATGTTGTTAGCCCGAAGTACTCGCCAAGCATCATCGGTAATAGATTTAGCCTCTTGGGATTTGTTATATGTGATTCCTCGAATATATTTACAAGTCTCTCCAAACGTGCAATATTCCACCCCATTCGGGCATAACTTCCGGATCATCTCCTCGATACGGCTCATTGCTCACCTCCTTTCTCCTTGTCGGCTGCACGCTCCTCCAGTTGCACGAAGCGGTCGAAATCGCTCGTATAGAGACGATCCTGAACAATGCGATATTTCTCCCATTCGCTCTCGGCATGGGCTTTGGCCAGCTCTGCCGAGATGCGACCGGCATTGGCAAGCACCTCCCGATCCATCAGCGACAAAAAGCCGTTCAGCCGTTTCTCCCAGTCCTCCATCGTCATGGGGATATGGCGCATGGCTTGTATCTCCGCCAGATCGAGGTAGGCCGAAACAATGCGGCCAAGCGTCTGCAACTCCTCTTCCGTAAGGTAGTTTTTGGCAACCGTCACGTCGTATTTGTGGATCTTGCCCGTCGGCGCACCCTCCCATGTCGTCAATCCCATGTGCTCCTTGTCGGCATCGGCGCGCTGATAGATCAACTCCGCCGCCGTGTGCCCATGCACGCTGTAATGCATCTTGTTCTGTACCGCAGCGAAAAAGCGCTGAGTGGCCTTTGCCGTCGGATCGTAATCGATGGCCGTAGCGTAAATGTCCGTAATCTTCTGGTAAAAACGACGTTCCGACAGACGAATCTCTCGGATGCGCTCCAACTGCTTCTCGAAATAGTCTTTCGTAAGCACCGTACCGCCCCGTTTCAGCCGCTCATCGTCCATCACCCATCCCTGTATGGTGTAGTCCTTGACAACCGCATTCGCCCACTTGCGGAACTGTACGGCACGCTCGTTATTGACTTTGAAGCCCACGGAGATAATCATCTGGAGACTATAATGTTTCACTTCGCGGCAGACCTCACGGCTGCCTTCGGTTTGAACTATCCGGAAATTCCGGACAGTTGCCGACTCGGACAATTCGTTGTCGTCGTAAATCTTCCGGATATGCTCGTTAATGGTGCGTACATCCACCCCATACAGCTCCGCCATCATTCGTTGGGTCAGCCAAATGTTTTCATCCTCATACCGGAGTTCCACGCGGGAGGGATTTTCACCCGTAGCCGCCACGAAGGTCAGGTATTCGGCGGCCGAACTGCGGATCGTTATCTCTTTATTGCTCATATTCATTCCGTTTTACAATGTGGCCACAATCGCATCGATAGCCGTGCGCAGCACGTTTTGACGTGCGACAATCTCTGCAATACGCAGGTTCAACGCCTCTATATCCACCTCTTCGCGCGTATCGGGCTGTTCGACGTATGACGAAACCGAGATGTTGTAATCATTCTCGGCAATCTTGCCGTTTTCGACCAGACGGGCAAAATGCGCATCATCCTTGCGTGCGACGAATGCTTCGAGAATCCGTGCGATATTGGCGTTGGAGAGTTTGTTCTTGTTACCCTCGTGGATAAACTCACCCGAGGCATCGATAAAGAGAGTTGCATTGTCCTTCTTGCTCTTCTTCAGCACGATAATGCAGGTAGCAATGCCGACGCCAAAGAAAAGATTGGCCGGCAACTGAATGACGGTGTCGATGTAGTTATTGTCGATCAGGTATTTGCGGATTTTCTGTTCGGCTCCGCCACGGTAGAGTACACCGGGGAACTCGACGATAGCCGCCGTACCGTTGGTAGCCAGCCACGAAAGCATGTGCATCGTAAAAGCAAGGTCGGCTTTGCTCTTGGGAGCCAGAATACCCGCAGGCGAGAATCGTGGGTCGTTAATCAGCAACGGATTTTCATCCCCGACCCATTTGATCGAGTAAGGTGGATTGGAGACGATGCACTCGAACGGTTCATCGTCCCAGTGTTTCGGGGCAAGCAGCGTATCACCCAGTGCAATATCGAACTTTTCGTAGTTGATATCGTGCAGGAACATGTTGATGCGGCAAAGATTGTAGGTCGTAATATTGATCTCCTGCCCATAAAATCCCTGACGCACATTCTCCTTGCCGAGCACTTTGGCGAATTTCAATAATAGCGAACCGCTGCCGCAGGCCGGATCGTACACTTTGTTCACCTGTTTTTTCCCGACGAGCGTAATACGGGCAAGGAGTTCGGAAACCTCCTGTGGCGTGAAGAACTCGCCGCCCGATTTTCCCGCATTGCTGGCATACATCGTCATCAGAAACTCGTAGGCGTCGCCGAAGGTGTCGATCTGATTATCGGCCAGATTGCCGAGTTTCATGTCGCCGATCTTATCGAGAATCTTCACCAACGTCTCATTGCGTTTCTGCACTGTTGCTCCGAGTTTGTTGCTGTTTACATCGATGTCGGCAAACAGGCCTTTCATGTCATCTTCGCTCGCTGCACCCTTGGCCGAGTTTTCGATGGCATGGAAGATATTATTCAGCGTTTCGTTCAGATTGGGGTCTGCCGCGGCACGTTTGCGCACATTGCCGAAGAGCTGCGACGGAAGGATGTAGAATCCCCGCTCCTGCACGGTCACTTCACGCCCAAACTCGGCCTGCTCGTCCGAACATTCGGCATAATCAAAGTCCGCGTTCCCGGCCCGATGCTCTTCCGCATTGATAAAAGCGGTAATATTCTCGGATATGAAGCGGTAAAACAACATCCCCAAGACGTAATTTTTGAAATCCCAACCATCGACACTTCCCCGCAAGTCGTTAGCTATCTGCCAGATTGTGCGGTGAAGTTCCGCACGCTCCTGTTCTCTTGCCATATATTATCTGTTTATCAATTCCTTAATATCCACTTCCAGCAACTCTGCAATACGAATCACCGTATCCAGTTGCGGTTGCGACGAGTTGGTACACCACTTCGATATGGTCGAAGGGTCTTTGCCCAACTGTTCCGCCAGCCATTTCCCTGTTTTATTCTTTTCCGCAAGAATAATTCTCAACCGGTTAATCTCTTTCATTCCTGTTACAAACTGGGATTGCAAACAAAGATATTGAAAATTATTCAATCAATGTAATTCGAAGAAAGGATTTTAACATTTGCAATGTACTTCTCGTATTATATTTGTGACAGATTCCGTGGATATATGACAGCCGCTCACATTATCCAATATACCACAACTTCCGTCAAGCCGGATTTTATGCGGGCTTGCCCGTGTGCCACAAGATTTCTTTCGGGGTAGCCTAATACCCCGTCAGCCGTTCGGCGGCGGGAGGAATGCCACACAATCTGCAAGCAGAGGCAGTCTCGTTGTCCAATGTTGGCCTGATTATAAAGTGGCAAACAGGTGGTATGGTTCGACGCAGAATTGCCATCAAAGTCTCTTCGTCAACATGCACATCTATCAAGCAATAAAAGGGGGAAAATAAAAAAGAAACGGGAACCGTTATCCGAGTCGGGCAACATATTCCAGCAGCCTATTCAGAGATATTTTTCATTGGCGGGAGCTCAATCCTATCGACGACTTGCCCCTCTTATACAAGGCGGCAAAAGCCCGTATTTGGCTCAAACTTCCACTACCGATTTCCTTTCAATTGTTTATCTGAAAACGGTTTAGTTTAGTTTTTCTCCCTTATATATAGATACTAAAGTAAACTAAAATATATATGGCCGCTCCGGTACAACGGATCATTCATGTTTCAGTCGAATAATCCGTTTACCAGATTGACCGCATCATCCTTTTTCTGATTGATGATTTTGGCGTATACCTGTGTCATCTTCACGTCGGCATGACCGAGCAACTTCGAGGTGGTATAGAGGTCGGCGCCAAGCGTCAGCATCATCGTCGCGAACGTGTGCCGGGCGGTGTGGAATGAGAAACGTTTGTCTATGCCTGCCGCTTTTGCCCACGGTTTGAGCAGCAGGTTTATCATCGTTGGGCTCGGCAAGTCGAAGACGTGGTCTTCTGCCATCTTGTCTCCACGCTCCGGCATCCACTTTAACGCTTCCGGTGAAAGCGGCAGATAAATCGGCTCTTTGGTTTTCTGCATGGAGACCGCCAAACGATACTGCCCCCTATCGACAAACACATCTTTCCATCTCAAACCGATAATGTCGCTTATTCGCAATCCACAAAAGCAGGAGAACAAATAAGCCTGTTTTACGGCCTCATTCTTCATCGGAGTAGCAATCAATGCCCGAACCTCCTCAATGGTCATATACGAGCGCTTACTCTCCGGCAAACGTATTTTATCCGAGTTATTAATCTTCGTAAATGGGTTGGACTTGATAATATCAGCACGAACGGCGGCATTCAAAGCTCCGTTCAGAATACGGTAATAAGTGTGAAGCGTAAAGTTAGACACCCGTTTTCCTTTGGGGCGGTATTCCGTCAGCAGATAGTCGAGATAGTTCTGGCAAAAGGTCTTGTCGATCTGATCCATCATTACCCGATCTCCCGCAAAATCCTTCAGGATACGGATCGTAACATTGATTTGATTGCCGTCTTTCTTTCCCCTCTTCGCCTGATTCTCCTTGTAGGTCTCCATCCAGTCCAAAAGAAAAACCTTTTCCCTGTGTTCGATTCCGGCTTCACCATTGGTAAGTTGGATAATGCGCTTCGACTTGAGAGCATTGGCGGCAGCCATTGTCGCTTGATTCTGTCTACGGGCATTATGGTCGATTTCGGGGATAATATAGAGCTTCAAATACTCATACGACCGTTTGCCGTTGCGGTAAATATCCAGATACAGGCTTTTGTTTCCGTTGGCCAGTTCTTTCATCCGCAAACGAACAGGTTCTTTGATTTTCGAAGGTTTTTTTATGCGCGGCATGGATTCTCCCTTATTCTTGTTATTCTGCCGTAAAGTTAGAAAGAATCCCGCGAATCAAGAAACAAACAAGAAACAAAAATGTACCGAAAAAGAACCAATCAACTGAAAAGAATGAAAACAATAGAAAATATTAAACACTATATAAAGCACTGTAAATTAGCGTATTTATTTGCACTTGTTTAGCTCTTGTTTTCATTCTATATCTTTACTTTGTAAATCTGGTAAATTTCAAGCACAACAAGAGTAAGGTGTAAGCGCTCACGTTCCGCGTGGGCTTTACTCTGTTTGTTGTGCACGGTTATTCCAGAACCTCGAAAGGCAAACAAAAGTTCTGTCCCACGTTTTTTATATGCATTAATGAACGGATTTAATGCCGGGGGACACGGCGGATTATACAAACAAAATGAGGATTCTTTTTTGCTCGATGGCAGCACTCTTCTGCTTGGCTGCTCTGACCGGATGTGCCGCACTGAATCAACCGACAACGACCCGTGCTGCCGTAGTCGGAGGTATCAGCGGGTACTATGGGTGGACGACTCTGGGACGGGTATCATCCGAATCGGAGGCCATTTCGCTAGCGCGCAGCAAGGGGTACAGCAGTTACCGTTATGATTCCGTAACCGGTATTGCTTACGGTAAGTGACAGAATTGTTAATATTTTAAATGATAAAATTATGAAAAAGCTTGTTTTGATTTCTTTGATTTTTGCAGCATGTGCTGCTGGAATAGGTTACGCAGTAGCAGCGGAGAAAACCGTAACCGCTGAGTCCGTTTCCGCTCAGGACCCCGCAAATGACCAATCGCTGGGCAATGTTACGCTTTGTGATTGGAATGGCTACTCGTGTGATATTGTTCCGGCATATAAAGACAGTCGCAATGGAAGAATATATATTAGTCATAAGTATGGTTATTTATACGCTCAAAAGTCGAATGATTCCCGATGGGAGTATATGGTTCGAGTTGGCGACTCTTGGCTTTATTTCAGCTTCTGATTTGTGAAGACGACTGCACGTGTTGCATCGATATATAGAAGAGGCGG
>UMDF01022981.1_pt1 | contig 9223 bp, 7 predicted proteins | sample 1964421 | NCBI WGS metagenome assembly UMDF01 (sample SAMEA4835987, study PRJEB28245) | human gut metagenome | biome: gut microbiome; material: fecal sample | place: Denmark | collected 2008
ATGATGATGACATCAACAACCTGCAGAGCCAGATTAACACCATCAATACTACTCTGTCTGAACTGAAGACATTGGTAGGCGATGGCGGTGTTTCCAGCGTTACATTCGATGAATCTACAGGTGTGTTGTAACATCAATATTACTAACTTAGGTAAGGTATTCCAAAGTATTGATCCGGCAACCCGTCAGAAAGTTCAGTATATCAATCAACTTTCCATTGAAGAAGAACCAGGACAAACTGGATTCTTGCTGGCATCAGATAATGGTGTCCTTTTGAGTGGCTATGATTTCGCCCCTAATAATCCTGACTTCTATAATTATCTGCGTAAAGCTGATGGAAGTAATTGGATTCAACAATATTGGAATCCTGATACCAAAATTGATGATGATTTGGTAGATTTGGCTACTATCACTTTACCTGTTGGTACTGAAGCCTTGAAAATCGCTAAGGATGCTAAACCGGGTAAATATGTATTATATCTTGTAGCAAAAGATATAGCCACTGATGATACCCAAGCTAATGAACTGTTCCGTATCAAGTTGAATGTAGAAATTGCCCTTCCTGCATTTACTGACCTTTACAACAAGGTTGATGCGAACTGGAGCGACGGCAAGTTTGTTGCTAGAATTACTCCATCTGGAACAACCGGAAAAGGATTTAATGCAGATGCAATTCTGACAATGAGTTCTGCATACGGTCCTGCTGTTACAAATGCAGAAACCAGCCGTTTGTCTTACCTGTTTAGTGACAATGACTGCAAGTACTTCAGTGATTTGAAATCTGCTTATAATGATGACAAGCTGAATGCTGTAGTAAATACAAACGGTATTGCAACTCTTAACAAGGGTGTTGCATATAACGGATCTAAGACAGCTTTGAACGTTAAAGAACTGAAAGACATTGTAGCTTATACAAGCGTATTTGCAGGAATGGTTGATAAGACTGGAAACTCAAATTATAAATTTGAATACGGAACAGATGTTGAAGCTATTCAGGAAGCCTTTACAGTAACTTCTGCTCCTTACAATGCACAAGTGAAGACAGCCTTGCAGGGTGTTCAACTTGTAAATTATATCAACAAAGAGCTTAGACCTGCTAATGAACCAATTCAGCTGGCTGTAAATGAAACAATTAATCCATTGACATTTGATGGCACAACTCCTAAAGATGGATTTGGATTTGAATTAAATGGTTCATATGTATCTGCTAAATACACCAAAGATGATGTAGCTAATCAGATGGGGGCTTATTCATTAGATGGTTATGCATTATGGGAATCAAGAACTTCTTGGATTGATAAAGATGCTAAAGTTTCAACTAAGGCAGAACAGACAGGAGTTAGTACTTCATTGAGTAATATAGGAACAGCAACAGATCCTAATTTTGTATACAAAGTAAGTAACCTTACAACAGGTGAATCTACAACTGTAACCTTTACATTAACAGACCAGACAGGATTCCAATATCCTTTGACTGTAACAGTAGTGAAGTAATTTTCATTTCTCTCTATAAAAAAAGCGACTCATACGAGTCGCTTTTTTTATTACCCACTCCCTTTGAACTGTGTGAAAAGGTTGATAAACTTATAATCGTATACAACTCGAAAACATCCCGCGACCACCCGACAAACACTCCACCTCGAAAACCCAGCCATCTTATTTCGCCCATTTAATCCCCATTTACTACCGGATAACCCAACAAAGCTACCGAATAATCCCTAAACGCAAAAACCTTATTTTTACAATCCGACAAAGCTTTGTACCTTGCTTCAAGAAACCGAAAGACAAATCAACTATGGAACGAAGGAGCAAAGCTACATTAGAAATGATTTCCCAGAAACTGAATGCGTGGGAATTACGGAAAGAATACTTGCAAACAGGCATCACCATCATCAAAATGGCTAAGGCATTGGGCATCAACCGTACGTACCTGTCGAATTTCATCAACGATACGTACGCCATGAACTTCAACAACTGGCTGAACGGACTCCGCATCGAAGAAGCCAAGAAACGGATGCTGACCGACCGGCGGTTGCCGATGAGTACACTTGCCGCCATGGTAGGATTCACTGACCTGGCACACTTCAGCAAACAATTCAAACTGAAAGAAGGCATAGCTCCCACCTACTGGCTGCAGAAACAACCGAAACTGAAACCTGTCAGCGGAAATTGACAGGGAAACACCGGAATACCACCAAAAATCACTACCTTTGCGGACGGAGAAACGAAAAATCAATAAAAACAAGATACACATGAATATAGTAGACAAACTGACCGAATCCGTCCAAAAGGGCGTCAAAGAGCTGTATGGCCAGGAAGTTCCGACCCAGATGATACAGCTGCAGAAGACCAAGAAAGAATTCGAAGGTCACCTGACACTGGTGGTATTCCCGTTTCTGAAACTCTCAAAGAAGGGCCCTGAACAAACGGCCCAGGAAATCGGCGAGTACCTGAAACAGCACGAAACGGCTATCGCCAGCTACAACGTCATCAAAGGTTTCCTGAACCTGACCATCGCTTCGGACGTATGGATTGAACTGCTGAACCGTATCCATGCAGACGCACAATGGGGTATCCGCAAGGCTGCCGACGACGCTCCGCTGGTAATGATTGAATACTCTTCGCCGAACACCAACAAGCCGCTGCACCTGGGACACGTGCGCAACAACCTGCTGGGTAACGCGCTGGCCAACATCATGGCTGCCAACGGAAACAAGGTGGTGAAGACAAACATCGTGAACGACCGCGGTATCCACATCTGCAAGTCCATGCTGGCATGGCTGAAATACGGCAACGGTGAAACTCCGGAATCATCGGGCAAGAAGGGTGACCACCTGATAGGCGACTATTACGTGGCGTTCGACAAGCACTACAAGGCTGAAGTGAAGGAACTGATGGCCCAATACCAGGCAGAAGGAATGAACGAAGAGGAAGCCAAGGCAAAGGCCGAAGCCAACTCGCCGCTGATGCTGGAAGCCCGCGAAATGCTCCGCAAGTGGGAAGCCAACGACCCGGAAGTACGTAGCCTGTGGAAGAAGATGAACGACTGGGTATACGCCGGTTTCGACGAGACCTACAAGATGATGGGAGTCAGCTTCGACAAAATCTACTACGAATCACAGACATATCTGGAAGGAAAAGAAAAGGTGATGGAAGGCCTTGAAAAAGGATTCTTCTACCGCAAGGAAGACGGTTCCGTATGGGCCGACCTGACTGCCGAAGGACTGGACCACAAGCTGCTGCTCCGTGCCGACGGTACTTCTGTATACATGACACAGGATATCGGTACTGCCAAACTGCGTTTCCAGGATTATCCGATCAACAAGATGATTTACGTGGTAGGTAACGAACAGAACTACCACTTCCAGGTATTGTCTATCCTGCTCGACAAACTGGGCTTCGAATGGGGAAAAGACCTGGTACACTTCTCTTACGGAATGGTGGAACTGCCGGAAGGTAAGATGAAGAGCCGTGAAGGTACGGTAGTAGATGCCGACGACCTGATGGAAGCCATGATTGAAACTGCCAAGGAAACCAGCAACGAACTGGGCAAGCTGGACGGCTTGACGAAGGAAGAGGCTGATGACATCGCCCGCATCGTGGGTCTGGGTGCCTTGAAATACTTCATCCTGAAAGTGGATGCCCGCAAGAACATGACCTTCAATCCGAAGGAATCTATCGACTTCAACGGAAATACGGGTCCGTTCATCCAGTATACTTACGCACGTATCCAGTCTATCCTGCGGAAGGCCGCCGAAGCTGGTATCAGCATCCCGGCAGTTATCCCGACCGGTATTGAACTGAGCACCAAGGAAGAGGGACTCATCCAGATGCTGGCCGATTTCACCAACGTAGTGGCACAGGCCGGAACAGACTACAACCCGTCTATCCTGGCAAACTATGCGTACGACCTGGTGAAGGAATACAACCAGTTCTACCACGACTTCAGCATCCTGCGTGAAGAAAACGAAGCCGTGAAGATATTCCGTCTGGCACTGAGCCAGAACGTAGGCAAGGTAGTGAAACTGGCGATGGGTCTGCTGGGAATCGAAGTTCCGGAACGCATGTAATTTCAGACATCTCTTTTTTATACAAAAGCCCGGCCACAACCGGGCTTTTGGCGTTTCCGGACTGACCGACTCTGCCCCTACAGCGTACATCAACGAACTAAAAAACGTAAAATTAAAAGAACCCAACAACTAAATTTCGTACTTTTGTCCATCAAAATACCACACATGGCCAAACAGAAATATTACGTTGTATGGAAAGGCGTCACCCCCGGAGTATACACTTCCTGGACCGACTGCCAGCTGCAAATCAAGAACTACAAGGGAGCCCTCTACAAATCGTTCGAGACCCGTGAAGAAGCGGAAGCCGCACTGGCTTCTCCCGCTCATCATTACCTACATCCGTCGAAGGAGAAGGCTCAGAAACCCGTAGGAGAGCCTCAACTGCCCGAAGGATTCGATCTGAACTGTCTGGCCGTAGATGCTGCTTGCAGCGGGAATCCCGGTCCCATGGAATACCGGGGAGTCTATCTGCAGACCGGACAGGAGGTCTTCCATTTCGGACCGGTACACGGGACGAACAACATCGGAGAGTTCCTCGCCATCGTACACGGACTGGCCCTGCTGCAGCAAAAGAACCTGCAGATGCCCATCTATTCCGACAGCCGAAATGCCTTGAGCTGGGTCCGCCAGAAAAAATGCAAGACCAAACTGGAGCGTACCCCAAAGACCGAGCAGCTTTTCCAACTCATCGAACGGGCCGAGAACTGGCTCCGGACACATACCTATACCACTCCCCTGCTGAAATGGGAAACCGAACGCTGGGGAGAAGTTCCCGCCGACTTCGGCCGCAAATAAATCACTGTCATGAAAAAAAGAATCGTATTTCTACTGCTGATATTTCTGAGTTTCTGGGGAGGCTTCCTCCTGCAGAAACCGCTATTCATGCTCTACAACGGAGCCATCGGAAAAGGCACGGCACTGGCTGACTATTTCCGGGTACTGTATCACGGTGCCAGCCTGGACGCCGCTACTGCCGGTTACCTGACTGCCATCCCGTGGCTGGTTATCCTCATCAGCTTCTGGCTGAAGCGCGTACCGCTCCGGAAGATACTGGGAGGCTACTACCTGCTCATCGCCCTGATAGTAAGCTGTATCGGTATTGCCGACATGAGCCTGTACCCTTTCTGGGGGTTCAAGCTGGATGCTTCCATCTTCCAGTACCTGGATTCACCCAAGAATGCCATGGCCAGTGTATCGGCCGGATTCATCGCCCTACGCATCGTATTTATCCTGATACTGGCAGCCCTGCTGAGCCTGTGGTGGTTTACTGTCACTCCCCAAAAACTGGAAGCTGCCCGCCAACGTCTGGCTGGGACCGGCCTCACCCTGCTGCTGGGAGGTGTACTGTTCATCATCATCCGGGGCGGCGTCACCGAATCGACTTCCAACATCGGACAGGCTTACTTCTGCAACGATGAATTCCTGAACCATTCGGCCGTAAATCCGGCCTTCAGCCTGTTGGCTTCAGCCGGGAAGACCCAGAAATACGAAGAAATGTTCGATTTCTTTCCGGAAGAGGAACGGAAAGCTCTGTTCGAAGGTCTCTATCCCACCCAAGGAGAAAACACCGTAGAACTGCTGAATACTCGCCGACCGAATATCCTGGTCATCCTGATGGAAGGCTTCGGAGGGGTATTTGTAGAGCCACTGGGAGGACTTCCGGATATCAGCCCCAACCTGAACCGTCTGTCGAAAGAAGGTATCTTCTTTACGAACTGCTATGCCAACAGCTTCCGTACCGACCGCGGTACGCTCTGCACATTCAGCGGTTACCAGAGCTTCCCCACCCTCTCTGTCATGAAGATTCCGGCCAAGAGCCGTACCCTACCCGCCCTGGCCGAGAAACTGGTGAAAGAGGGGTATCAGACCGATTTCCTGTACGGGGGTGACATCAACTTCACCAACATGAAGAGTTACCTGTTGGGCAGCGGTTACCAGAAACTGACCGCTGATGTAGATTTCCCGCTGTCGCAACAACAGAATGCCTGGGGAGTAAATGATGATGTCACCTTCGATTTTCTGTATAATGTTCTGAAAGAACGGAAAAATGGTCCTTGGCACACAGCTTTCCTGACCCTGAGCAGCCACGAGCCGTTTGAGGTACCTTACCACCGCCTGAACGAGAACATACCGAACGCTTTCGCCTTTACAGACGATTGTCTGGGCAAGTTCATCGACCGGATGAAACAGCTTCCCCAGTGGAAGGACTTGCTGATAATCTGCCTGCCGGACCACGGTTTCTACTACCCGCGCGAAGGTTTTGCTCAGTCTCCACGCATCCACCACATCCCGATGCTCTGGTTGGGTGGAGCCGTCAAACAACCGATGGTGGTAGACAAGCTGATGAACCAGACGGATCTGGTGGCTACGCTGCTGGGACAATTAGGCATGGAGCACCAGGAATTCAATTTCAGCCGGAATGTTTTGGGCAAGGAATATACCTATCCTTTTGCTTATTATACGTATAACAATGGGGTAGCTTTCATCGACAGTACCGGGGTAACTGTACTGGACAATAACTCCGGACAAACGGTTATGGATGAACCTGTGCCCAGTGAACGCCGTCTGAAGCTGGGGAAGGCTATCCTGCAAAGTTCGTATGATGATTTGGGGAGGAGGTAATCTCTCTCTCTTTACTTTTTCTTTTTGACGACAAAAAGAAAAAGGTAACAAAAAGAAAAACCGCCGGCTTCCGTTTTGAGGCGGCTGCGAAGCGTTTCCCGTCGGAAGCGCAGGAACTCGCTTCGCTCAAACAGCCTGCGCTTCTTTTCGCCGGGACCCACTTCTCCGCTTCTTCGCCTCAAAACTAAGGCCGGGACCAAATTAGTATTCCAGTCAATCAACCTGATAACTAGTCCCTGCCCAATCTGGCGTAGACTAACTTTCACCGGGACCCACTTCTCCGCTTAAACTAAGGCCGGGACTAATTAGGATTCCAGTCAATCAACCTGATAACTAGTCCCTGCCCAATCTGGTGTAGACTAACTTTTGGCTTATAAACTCTAACTGTTTATTATACTTCCCCTTTTTATTCCACGAATTTGATTTTCGTCAGGTCACGGGGCTTAGCTGCGGGGGCTTCATCGGGATAACCGAAAGCTATGCAGTACAGCAGTTCATAGCCTTCGCTGAAACCGAGCTGCTTCAGGTATTCGGCTGCCGCCGGACTCCGCATAAAGGCTGCCGGACTTCCCAGGCAACAACTGCCGATGCCCATGGACTGGGCAGCCAGCATCATGTTCTCACTGAGCAGACCACAGTCAAATTCTGCTGAGCCTGACTGCACATCCCGGCCTACAAAAACTACGGTTGGCGCATTGCGGAACATGTTCTTGAAGTTAGGGTCCTCTGCTGCCTTCGGTTGCTCTTTCTTATACAGTTCCGTTACCCCGTTGATGAAATCCGGATTGTCCACCACCCGGATTTCCCACGGCTGGCGGTTCATGGCGTTCGGGGCATTGACACCGCATTCCACAATCGTCTGCATCTTCTCCCGTTCTACCGGCTGCGGCTTGTATTTCCGCACGCTTCGACGTTCCATGATAGTTTTAACAACAGCTTCCGACTGGCTCATACCTTCAACACCCTTTACAGTTTCCTGTTGTGAAACAGAAGAAGTACACCCTGCTACTGTACACAAGCATAAAAAGCCTGCAATAGCTCTCAAATAGTTCATAATCAATGATAGTTATGTTATAAATATTATTCGTATTCCTGACTCTCAACCAAACCTTTCTCAACTCCTACTTCCAGGCTGTCTAAAGCAACTCCGGTTTCTTCCAACTGCTCAAAAAGAACCTCACCACAATTCTGAAGAACGGTAGCAGCATATTGCCCTTGCACCTTACCCAGTTCTTCCAACTCTTCTTTTGTCAAATCATCATATGACTTAATTTCATCCAATAACCGGTTAAAACGCTCATTCGCTTTTTTCCACTGCTCTGAGGTATATCCCTGACTTTCCTTCCTAATTTCTTCCACAAAATTCTTTAAACCATCAACACGACTGTCAGCTGAATGACACGCAGAAAAGCACAAGAGCACTACAACAGATAAGGAAATAATAAGATATCTTTTCATAGTTATCGATTATATAATAAAGCACTTTCTGCAAATATAACGGGATTAAAAGAAGAAACAAAAAAAGGAGTCCCGAAAATCGGAACTCCTTTTTCATTATTTAGCGTTAATTCTTGCAAATTACAACTTCGGACCAGCAGCAACCAAAGCCTTACCAGCTTCGTTTCCAGTAAACTTAGCGAAGTTCTTGATGAAACGGCCAGCCAAGTCTTTAGCTTTTTCGTCCCACTGAGCAGCGTCAGCGTAAGTATCACGAGGATCAAGGATCTTCGGATCAACACCCGGCAATTCAGTCGGAACAACGAAGTCGAAGTACGGGATAGTCTTAGTCGGAGCCTTGTCGATAGAACCGTCTAAGATAGCGTCGATAATACCACGAGTATCGCGGATAGAGATACGCTTGCCAGTTCCGTTCCAACCAGTGTTAACCAAGTATGCTTTAGCGCCTACTTTGTTCATCTTCTTAACCAGTTCTTCTGCATATTTAGTCGGGTGCAAAGTCAAGAAAGCAGCACCGAAGCAAGCAGAGAATGTCGGAGTCGGTTCAGTGATACCACGTTCTGTACCTGCCAATTTTGCAGTAAATCCAGACAAGAAGTAATACTGAGCTTGTTCCGGGTTCAAGATAGATACCGGAGGCAATACACCGAAGGCATCAGCTGACAAGAAGATTACTTGGTGAGCGTGAGGACCTTTAGATACCGGCTTAACGATGTTGTTGATGTGGTAAATCGGGTAAGAAACACGAGTGTTTTCTGTTACGCTCTTATCTGCGAAGTCGATCTTACCGTCAGCAGCAACTGTAACGTTTTCCAACAGAGCGTCGCGTTTGATAGCGTTGTAGATATCCGGTTCTGATTCTTTATCCAAGTTGATAACTTTTGCGTAGCAACCACCTTCGTAGTTGAATACACCTTCGTCATCCCATCCGTGTTCGTCGTCACCGATCAATTTACGTTTCGGGTCGGTAGACAAAGTAGTCTTACCTGTTCCAGACAAACCGAAGAAGATAGCTGAGTCAGTTTCTTCCATGTTGGTGTTAGCTGAACAGTGCATAGAAGCGATACCACGCA
>UMDF01008029.1_pt1 | contig 9185 bp, 10 predicted proteins | sample 1964421 | NCBI WGS metagenome assembly UMDF01 (sample SAMEA4835987, study PRJEB28245) | human gut metagenome | biome: gut microbiome; material: fecal sample | place: Denmark | collected 2008
CCACTCCAAAGTCGTTGCGCCTGAAAGCGGAAAAAGAGAAACAAAAAACAGGGAAATAAACGCTGTAAGATCCACTTGGTACATGCAGTTTTGAAAGGATAGTAACAAACTATGGAATCACATCAGCTATAATAAGCTGCAACTATCCTCAATTATGTCTTCCGATACACCGTTTGATCTTAATATATCGGCAATCTTCCGCTTCATATCCTGCTCAGTTGGCCGGGAAAAAAGCATTTTGCTAAACCAATCAATGGCATTATGAATCTCCTGCCGGCCACTCTCGTCATTGACATCTATTCCTGCCAGAGGAGAACGGTCCTTGTGAAGGACCAGGAAATAGACGCCTCCTGTCAACAAGGCCAGGACAGGTCCAATACGGATGCCGGTTTCACCCAAAGCCCGTTGATAATGCCGAATCAAAGGCACTGTATTGAACTCCCGCATCCGGGCTGTACGCTTTGTAATGACATTGGTTTCATGAATTTCCTATTTTAAAAGTTTCTGCATGATGATATCCTCATTCAGCTCATCAAAAAGCCGATGCAAGATGGAACTGAATTCCTTTTCAATACATTGATTCTTTTCTACACAGAGTCGATGACATCGCTGAACCAGTAATCATACTTCCTTGTAAAACTATCCATAAACTCCTCCCAGTCACCGAAGTGCCGGTGAAAGACCGTGGATTCCACATGAGCAAGATTGGCAATACGCATAAGTGAAGACCCTGCGAAGCCTTCCTCTTCAATTATTTCTGTTGCAGCATTTAAAACATCATCCCGCAGTTCATCGCTGCTGCGTCGGGGACGCCGTGATTTATTTTCAGTCATATATAAAAGGTTTGTTCGACAAGGTAAAAATCCATGGAATTCATAGGCCGCACACTTTGCCGCCTTACCCTGAATAAATCCGAATGGTTCTGTAATTGTATCCTCCGCTGTTCAGATTCCATACCGGGTCCAAAAGCAAAGCAATCAACCGGAAAGACGGCAATTTTACAAAAGCAGTTTATGAAGGCAAAGGCAGCCATTCACCAAAGAATTTATGCCCCATATAGCCGATTAATTATATGATTGATAGAAGAAACTTCCTTACATTCGTAAAATGACAGTATTTGTTGAGCATCAGTTGCCGGAACAGTATTGATATCCGGAATACGTAATTTACGCAAATGTTGGCTTTGCCAGCGTGAGAACCCTCCGTTCATTGCATTAGTCACAGCAGAAAGCTGGTCTCGCACAAAATCAGACATCAGAAATGCGGCTAAAAGACGCAACCGGAGGTAGGATTGTCCGGTAATATAATAAATGCTGTGCAAGGGGTAATATGAACCGTCATCCACAAAAACAAATGTATTGCCAGACATGTCCGGTAAAAGTATTTTGGGCTGTTTCTGGAGGCTGGGACTGATGCGGTCTATCGTTTTATACCATTTGGCAGGTGATTTGCATGCAACATGCCGGGCTGTAAGCCGTTCCCGATGCTGCTCAAGATAGGCACCGGCAAGAGGATAGTCGGCTAAATCAATCAGCGAGCCATCTGAATTATAGGGATTCAGCAGGTAATCTCCGTGCCAGTTAAATTGATTTCCGCGAAGATCTCTTGCCTTGATGCTTGGCAATATTAGTTCAGATTCAACCCTATCCGGCAAATCACTTGACACAAATATGGCATCTGCACCCGTTGCCGCTCCTATTCCAATCTTGAAGCCTTGCTGTTCGATGGTCTTGAGTGTATGGTCGGCAGCAATCGAAGAAAAGCTTTTTGTCCAGTCATCGCTTGTGGGACTGATGCGTTTGGAGATAGGCATACCGGCCAACTCTTCTACCTGTCGGACTTCAGCATAATCAAAATATACAGAGGGCTTGCCGGCTTCAATAACGGTAATGGACGGGTAGGCAAGCACCTCTTCCTGAAAAGCGTCAGCCTGTTCAAGACCGACAATCATTTTGACCGCATACTTTTGGGCTATCAGTTTTCGTAATTTCTTCCCATATTCATTTTTAAGCCATCTGTTCGAGCAGATAAAACAATGGCGGCCGCCTTTTGAAAGCAAGGATAAGGTCTTTTCAAAGAACGGCACATACAAATCGCATCGGTAATGAAATGTGGAGAAATTGTTCCGGCAATAGTCACGCATGTCTTGTGGAATATGCTCATAACGGACGTATGGAGGATTGCCCACCACCATATCTGTAACACCAATCCTGCATGTCAGGAAATCGGCCGCCTGCAGATTATCCGGAGAAGGATAAATACCTATGTCTGTAAGACGCCGGCGGCAGCGTTCAATCTTCGTTCCGTCAATATCGTAAGCACGGACATTCCTTTGAAATGCCTCATTGGCATCAAAGCGATGATAAGCAGCCGAACGTAAAAGCCTACGGGCTATTTCGAGTACAAATTCGCCCTCTCCGCAAGAAGGTTCAAGAATCCGGATATTGCGCAAGTCAGCATGGCTGTCATAACCGACCTGATCGAGCATATAACAGACCACCCGTGGAGATGTGAATACATCCCCATGATGGCCGCCGCTGCTACGCATACCATATAATGAAGTTGTGTTATTGGAATTCATAAGAAACACCCGAAAGAAAACAATAGAAAGATTGCAGGAAACGCATCAATGAAATGTCTTTGGACATCGCTCCGTAGGTATCTTTATCGCTGGTCCAAACAAGAGCTGTCGCTGTGTAATGACGCTCCAGTATCAGCTTCTGGCATAAGATACGGTATCTGTCCAAATAACCGGCTCCGCTGAATTCAGGCCTCACAGGAAAGAAAGGTTCATAGTTACGGACGGGACGCTCTGAATTTCTGTCACGTCCGACTACCATCAGCCACCCGACCCAAGGTGCCGGCTGTCCGGGAAATTGTCCTTCGCGAAAGGCAGTCCAAAGATCCACGGCCGAACCTAGAGCCTCTTCCGTCCGGTTGTTGAAATTATTACCATACGAGCCGACTTGTGATTTTAGCTCTACAGCGGCAACGAGTTTTCCCGAAGGAGAAACCACAAGCATGTCCCAATCTTTCGACGAGCGGAAAAAGCCCGGCAAATAATTCTTGTCTGTAATGATAAATTCAGCAGGAATACCGGCATTGCAGGCAACTTCCTTCAACAGTTCTACAAAACCGTCCATCTGCTTGCCTCCGACCACGGCACCCCGGTTGGAGGTATCTCCGCTTTCAGACAGCTGCTTCTGTTTCCGGTTCCAGAAAAAACGTATCGCTTCGGCTATTTTCTCTGAATAATCTATGCCATTTATGATTGTATCTTTTGTATCGTCCATCTTCATGATTGTATGGTTACATTTTATTGGGTATCAACAGATCTCTCACATCCACTTTCAGGATATCTGCTATTTGATATAAAACAGGAAGCGGCGGCTGTACCTTGTTGGCTGCATACAGATTGACCGTATTGAAACTCTTGCCCAGCCGATGCGCCAAATCTGTCTGGCTCATACCTTTAACCGCCAGGAATTCCTTAATTCTATTCATAAACTATTTTTCTTGTTTACGCAAAGATACACAGTTTTATTGTGTATCCAATTATTTATCCGAACTATTTTCCAACACACCGGCTTTTTGCCGTTCTGGAATAATCGTTCTGTATGTATCTTTGATAATAGAATCCCTGATATATTATCACGAAGTCAAAATATAGCCTGTATAAATTGCATAATAGTACATATATGTAATTTATTATGCAGCTACGGTGTTAAAAGTGAAATAAATTTTTCTTTTTATTTACAACAATAAAAGAAAACCTTATATTTGCCACTGGAGTTACACTTTTACATTTTTGATTTCGGCATCAGTGGAAAAACGTAATGGGCGAAACTGCTAAAGCTAAAGCTCCTATCTACGACCTGACCGGTCGCCGCGTGATGAAGGCTGTGAAGGGTGGCATATACATCCAAAGCGGCAAAAAGTTCATCGCTCAGTAATCTCCATTCTCCCTACATTTAACCACAACAAAACTAAACAACAATGAAGAAATATATTCAACCTTCTATCGAAGTTATCAAGCTCCAGGCCGAAGATGCCATTCTTACCGGTAGCGGAGATAAAACTATGGATTTCACCATCAATGCCGGTGAACAAACCGAAAGTGCCTGGTCGCAAGATAAAGGCTGGAACAGCGAAAGCTGGACTTCTGCCGATGAATCCGAGTAATTCCGTTTCAATAGGTAGTTAATTAAATGAGTGACGGGTGTCCAACAGCGGTTGGGCATCCGTTTTTTGCACCATTTCAAGAAAAAATGTATATTCGCAAAAATAACAATCTGAATATGTGAATTTTGAACAGGAAAGTATGTGATTGACTGCTCAAGAGAAAACAGTCTTGTATACCACCCTTTATATAAGCTACCACAACCTGAACGATATGGGAAAACGACTTACATACCGAGAACTGCTAGATGAATGCAACAGGCTTCTTGCAGAGAATAAGCTTCTTCATGAGGAGGTTGATAAACTGCAAGCTTTGCTGAACAGCATGACGGTATCGCCTACCGTAAAAAGGCATCTTTCTCTGGAAGAGAAAGTGGAAGTATTCCGCAATCTGTTCAAGGGACGAGAGGATGTGTTTGCGCAGAGATGGTATAGCCACATCAGCGGAAAGTCCGGTTACCAGCCTGTATGTAGGAACGAATGGAACAGGCAGTTATGCGACAAGAAAAGATACAGATGTGCGGAATGCCCCAATAGACAGTTCAAAGCACTGGAATATGAGGACATATACCGACACCTTGAAGGGAAGAGTCCGGACGGGCTGGATGTAATCGGTGTCTATGCCATTCTTGCAGATAATACCTGCCATTTTCTTTGTGCGGATTTTGATGATAAATCCTGTGAACACGGCTTCCGTCAGGATGTGCTGGCATACGTCGGAGTCTGCAAGGACTGGAATATTCCCTGTGCAATAGAACGCTCACGTTCCGGCAACGGCGCACATGTCTGGATATTCTTCGAACAGCCGTTGCCTGCCTCCAAGGCACGGAGGCTTGGAAACACGATATTGACGGAAGCCACGAACAGAAACGGCCGGATGACCTTCAAATCCTATGATCGTTTCTTTCCAAATCAGGATAGAATACTTGAAGGCGGATTAGGGAATCTGGTGGCACTCCCATTGCAGGGGAGAGCCCGCAAGGAAGGGAACAGTGTATTTGTGGATGAAAACTTTATGGTTTACAAAGACCAGTGGGACTATCTGCTCCTGATAAAGCGGCTTTCAGAAGCAGAAATTGATGCGGTACTGGCAAAGCATGCGACGGTTTCCGAACTCGGCGATTTGTCCACTACCTGCGAAACAAAGCCTTGGGAAACGCCGACACCCCAGAAAATCACCCGAAATGACTTTCCGGCCAATCTCCACCTTGTGCGCTCCAACATGCTGTATATTCCTTTGTCCGGACTCCAGGCAAAGGTTGTCAACCATCTGAAACGGATTGCATCATTCAGAAATCCCGAGTTTTATGCCAGACAAGGAATGCGCCTGTCCACCTACAATATCCCCCGTATCATCTCCTGTGCCGAGATGGAAGAGGATTATGTTTCTCTGCCACGGGGATGCGAGGATGCAATTATAGCCCTGTTAGACAGCAACCAGGTATCTTACCGCATGGAAGACAAGACCAATTCCGGAGAGCATATAACCGTAAGGTTTAAAGGCAAGCTTCACAAAGAACAGGAAGCAGCTATAGCTTGTCTAACAGCCTACAACAGCGGGGTGTTGAATGCCACAACCGCATTTGGAAAGACAGTTACTGCCATCGGCTTGATAGCAGAGCGGAAAGTGAACACGCTGGTATTAGTACACACCAAGGCTCTGCTGGACCAATGGAAATCCCGCTTGGAAGAATTTCTTGAAATCGACTTTACAGAAGATGAACTACCCAAAAAGCGCGGCCGTAAAAAGACCTTTTCTCCATTCGGTACACTGGATTCAAAGGGAAACACGTTGCATGGAAAAATAGACATCGCCTTGATACAATCCTGTCTGGAGGAGAACGGGGTGAAGCCATTTATCCGAAACTACGGAATGGTGATTGTGGATGAATGCCATCATGTTTCGGCTGTGAATTTTGAACGGGTATTGAAGTATGCCAATGCTCGCTACGTCTATGGGTTGACGGCTACCTCCATACGCAAGGACGGTCATCAGCCCATTATCTTCATGCAATGCGGGCCGGTCCGTTATGCAGCTGACGCCAAAGTCCAGATGGCATCCCAAACTTTCGCCCGCCTGCTCGTGACCCGTTTCACCTCCTACAGGGAACTGGCTGATGAAAAATCCACCTATGCACGAATGGTGCAGAAAATGTCAGAAGATGGGAACAGAAACAGACTTATCACGGATGATATATGCGAAGTCTTGAAGGAGGGACGAACTCCTATAGTATTGACCAGCCTTACCGCCCATGTAGAGACATTGGCAAAAGCCTTGGCACCTCATTGCAAACATGTCATTACCCTTGTCGGATCCGAACCGACAAAGGAAAAACACCGAAAAATGGAATATCTGCAGAATGTACAACCTTCAGACCCGCTTGTCATCGTGGCAACTGGAAAGTATGTGGGCGAAGGATTCGACTATCCCCGGTTGGACACCTTGTTTCTGGCCTTGCCCGTTTCCTGGAAAGGGATTATCGCCCAATATGCCGGCCGATTGCACCGGGAATATACAGGTAAGAAGGAAGTCCGCATCTATGACTATATTGACATCCGCATGCCGATGTGCGATGTGATGTACAGACGCAGGCTGAAAGGATATGCATCTGTAGGTTATCGGATCAAGCAGGAGAAGTCGGTGGATGTATCTGCTGAAAGCCTATAGGGCATTATTTTTAACGGACACGCCTATCAAAAGCTGTTTTTCAATGATTTGTCTCAAGCCAAACATTCGATCGTCATTTCTGCAACGAAGCTATGGCTGAGCAAACATTTCCCCATACTTGACATGCTGAAGGAATTATCGGCACGAGGTGTGGAGGTTTTCGCCTTGGTTAAAAACAATACAGAGAAGGAAGAAAGACTGAAAGAGACAGGAATCCAGATCATGGTAAATGATTCATTGTCAATGGATGTTGTTGTCATTGATAAGTCTATAATATGGTATGGAAGCATCAACTATCTTGGCTACAATACGGATGAAAACAATGCCATACGCATTAGTGATTCAAAAGTGGCCGATCAAATTTTGGAAGTGCTATATACATAACATCTGCGGTCTTTAATCAAGCTTGTGCAGAAGAAGTGCATAGGGATGAAATATCGTTTTTCATTAAACAGCTATTGGAAAAGAACGTAAAAAATCGTATCTTTGCAATTAGAAAAGCGTTCTTATGGTTGATGCAAGACGTTGCAGAATATAGAAGCTCGCTCGTTTCCAAATCGTTACCTATTTAAGGAAATACCTGTTTTAAATATCTGATTTTCAATAAGAAAAGAAATTATTAATGTCTTCTTGTGTGAAAGCAGATTCGCTTATTAATTCCACATAGTATAGCTATGTCTTTCAGATATTTATTAATGTCCGCAGGGTCTTGAATGGGGAGTAGTTTTTCTCCACCTTTGTACTTATCCAATATCAGTTTGGCGATAGGGAGTAGGGGAATGCGCGATAGAACTCCTGTCTTAACTCTACGTTTCTTAATCCATATTCTGCCTGCACTGTCTTTTTCAAAGTGTTCTGGTGTCAAGGTCTTAATGTCAATGTAACTAAGCCCAGTGAAGCACCCAAAGAGGAACATATCTTTAGCTCGCTCCAATCTTGGCAGGGGAGTATCAAAGTTGATAATCTTCCTCAATTCTTCTTCGTCCAAAAAATCTATATCTACGGGTTCTCGTTCTACCTTATAGGTAGAGAATGGGTTGAATGCCATATAGGAGTTGGCTACTGATAGATTTATAATCTTCTTCAATAGCTTTAGATGTTTGGTAGATGAGTTCTGTGCCATGCCTTTATCAATTCTTAGGAATGAATGAAAGGATTGGATGAAGTTTAGATTCAGTTCACGTAAGTATAAATCTTCTCTTTTGTACTTCTGCTGAACAAACTCCCTTAATAATCTGATGGTATAGACAGACACCCAATGAGTAGCTTTAGAAACTCCATTGCCTACCAACTTCTCTTGTTCTTGATTGTGTTCTTCAAAGACTTCAAACAGACTTCTCTCCTTTAGAGATTCTACCTTATCAAAGTAAGCGTCATAAAGAATTTGGGCAGTTATGATAAAGCCTCTTTCCAAAAGTTCTGCTTCTTTCTGATAGAGTTTCGCTTTAATCGCTTTTAAATAATTGTTGAGATTCTGTGTCTCTTGGTCTTTTCCTTTTACTTGCTGTTTGGTTTTGTCCCATTTTTCAATAGCTATTTGTTTACCTGTGGAGAAAGAGTTCCTTTCACCATTTACAGTAATCATAACTTCAATAGGAACATTACCATTCTTTCTTGCTTTGCTTTCTCTTATAAAAAAGAGAATAGAAAATGAACTTCTTACCATTGTTCTATCATTTAAAATTAGACTTATGGAAGTTCTTTAAGAATGATATATCTATTTGTAATATAGATGGTTAATTGAAATTTTGTGACCACTTTTGAAAAAAGAGGAAAATGGTCACAAATTGGTCACAAAATAGCTTCATTTTAGCTCCATTTTAAGGATAATCAGCCACGCTTACCTTTAGAGATTCAAGCTCCATTTAAGCTATAATTTGCTTCAATTCCATTATCTAATCACAGCTAATTATAAGAAGAATAGCAAGAAGAAATGAGTTTCAGAAAGGAGATAATCATTGCAGTAGAACCAAATAAAAATCCCCATAACCATTACAGTTACAGGGATTTATATATTAGTAATGTATTAAATTACTTGCTCAAAGCAGTAGCTACGTCAACCGCACAAGCCACTGTACATCCTACCATCGGGTTGTTACCGATACCGAGGAATCCCATCATTTCCACGTGAGCGGGAACTGATGAAGAACCAGCGAACTGAGCGTCTGAGTGCATACGACCCATAGTATCGGTCATACCGTAAGAAGCCGGTCCGGCAGCCATGTTGTCCGGGTGCAGAGTACGACCAGTACCACCACCGGATGCTACTGAGAAGTACGGCTTACCAGCCAATACGCGTTCTTTCTTATAAGTACCTGCAACCGGGTGTTGAAAGCGG
>UMDF01002130.1_pt1 | contig 9182 bp, 8 predicted proteins | sample 1964421 | NCBI WGS metagenome assembly UMDF01 (sample SAMEA4835987, study PRJEB28245) | human gut metagenome | biome: gut microbiome; material: fecal sample | place: Denmark | collected 2008
GGAGCTCTCCCGATGGGAGAGCCTTTCTTAAAGGAAGGAAAATCAAAATGGAAACAGAAATGAGTTTTGGTTCCCGGCTGAAGCACGCCTGGAACGCTTTTCTGAACCGGGACCCTCCCCGGAACTTTGGAGGGTATGCAGGCGGGTACAGTTACCGGCCTGACCGGGTGCGGCTGACGCGGGGGAACGAACGCACCTTTGTGACCAGCGTATACAACCGCATCTCGATGGACTGCAGCGCCATCACGATACAGCATGTAAGGCTCGACGAAAATGGCCGATTTGATTCGGTCATCGACTCGGGCCTTAATTCTTGCCTGAACCTCGAAGCAAATCTGGACCAGACGGGCCGGGGGCTTGTGCAGGACATTGTGATGAGCATGCTGGACGAAGGCGTGGTGGCCGTGGTGCCGGTGGAAACGAATTACGACCCCAGCCGGAGCGACAGCTACAAAATCTACTCCATGCGGGTGGGCAAAGTGCTGGAATGGTATCCCGAGCATGTGCGGGTGCGGCTTTACAACGACAAGACCGGGCAGAAAGAGGAGCTGGTTCTGCCAAAGAAGACCGTGGCCCTGATCGAGAACCCGTTCTATGCCATCATGAACGAGCCGAACAGCACGATGCAGCGCCTGATCCGCAAGCTGAGCTTACTCGACGTGGTGGACGAGCAGGCAGGTGCAGGGAAGCTGGACCTGATCATTCAGCTGCCCTACGTTGTGAAAAGCGACGCACGCCGGGAGCAGGCCAACAAGCGCCGACAGGAGATTGAAGACCAGCTTCGCGACTCGAAATACGGAATTGCGTGGACGGACGGCACCGAGCGGGTGACACAGCTGAACCGCAGCCTTGAAAACAACCTTCTGAAGCAGATCGAATACCTGACGAACATGTTTTACAGTCAATTGGGTATTACCCTCGAGATCATGAACGGGACGGCAGACGAGGCGGCGATGACCAACTACTACAACCGGATCGTGGAGCCCATCGTCAGCGCGATCGTGGACGAGATGAAGCGGAAGTTCCTGACCAAGACCGCCCGCGGCCAGCGGCAGAGCATTTTGTTCTTCCGGGATCCGTTCAAGCTGGCACCCATTGGCACGGTGGCCGAGATGGCAGACAAGTTTACCCGCAATGAGATCATGAGCTCAAACGAGTTCCGGCAGGCCATTGGTCTGAAACCCTCGAAGGATCCGCGGGCGGACGAGCTGAGCAACAAGAACCTGAACCAGAGCACCGACAAGATGCAGAACCCTACCGCCATGGCGGGCGGCAAGGAGACTGTGGACCGGCTTTTGGCAAGGGAGAAAGATTCTTAACGGAATCTTGAGGAAGGAGGTTTAAGAAATCAAAATGGCGAAGAAATTCGACTATGACTTTTCCGGCTATGCAACCAAGGCGAACACCCTGTGCTACGATGGGCTGACCATTGCACCGGACGCCTTTAAGGGCGACGACGGGCGAAAGGTGCCGGTGGTGTGGAACCACGACCACTCGGACCCGGAGCATGTGCTGGGGCACGCCCTTTTGCAGAACCGGAAAGACGGCGTTTATGCCTATGTGAAGATGAACGACAGCCCCAGCGGCCAGAGCGCACTGGAAGCTGTGCGCAGCGGCGACATTGACGCCATGAGCATCTTTGCAAATGGACTGAAGAAAGCAGGCCAGACCGTGATGCACGGTGTGATCCGGGAGCTGAGTCTGGTGCTGGCGGGCTGCAACCCGGGTGCACTGATCGACGAGATCGTGGAGCACAGCGCGGATTACAACGCAGAGGAAGGCGAGGAAGCCTTTATCTATACGGACGGCGGGATCAGCCTGAAGCACGGCCTTGACCCCGATGACAACCCTTTGGATGAGGAGGACGAGATCATGCATTCCGAAGACGAGGACAAGGAGAAGTCCAAAGAGAACCCTGAGGACAAAGAAACCACCGAAGAAACCGTCAAGGAAGTGTTCAACAGCCTGACGGAGAAGCAGAAGAACGTTGTTTACGCCATTGTCGGCATGGTAACCGATGGCAAGAAAGGCGCAGACAACAAGGAAACAGACAACGATAAGGAGGACGAAACCGTGAAGCACAATGTTTTTGACAACGACAAGGACCAGGGCGTGCTGAAGCACAGCATTGACGAGATCAATGCCGCCATGGCAGACGGCAAGCGCTGCGGCAGCATGAAGGATGCCTTTATCCAGCACGGCATCGAGGACGTGGAATGGCTGTTCCCGGAGGACCACCTGCTGGACAACCCGCCCCGCATCATCGACAATGACCAGACCTGGGTCGGCAAGGTGATGAGCAGTGTGCACCACATCCCGTTCAGCCGCATCAAGAGCATGAGCGCTGACCTGACCGAGGAAGATGCGCGCGCCAAGGGCTACATCAAGGGCAACTTCAAGAAGGAGCAGGTGTTCGGCCTGCTGAAGCGCTCCACCAGCCCCACCACCGTGTACAAGAAGCAGAAGATGGACCGCGATGACATCGCAGACATCACCAGCTTCGATGTGATCGCATGGCTGAAGCAGGAGATGCGCACCAAGCTGAACGAGGAACTGGCGCGTGCCTACCTGATCGGCGACGGCCGCAACGCTGCTTCCGATGACAAGATCAACGAGGGCAACATCCGCCCCATCTACAGCGACGACGATTTCTACACCATCAAGGTGCAGGCCGAGGTTGCTACCGGTGCGGACACTGAGACCAAGATCAAGGCTGCCATGAATGCTTCCCTGAAGGCCCGTAAGGACTACAAGGGCAGCGGCAACCCGACCCTGTTCACCACCGAGGACAACCTGACCGACATGCTCCTGCTGGAGGACAAGATCGGCCACCGCCTGTACAAGAACGAGGCTGAGGTGGCGCAGGCTCTGCGTGTGAAGGAGATCGTGACCGTGCCCCAGATGGCCGGCATGAAGGGCACCAAGGGCGGCGAGCTGTTCGGTATCGTGGTCAATCTGGCCGACTACACCGTGGGTGCCGACAAGGGCGGCGCTGTGAACATGTTCGATGACTTCGACATCGACTACAACCAGCAGAAGTACCTGATCGAGACCCGCTGCTCCGGTGCACTGACCGTGCCCTTCAGCGCAATGGCCATCGAGTACAAGGCTGCATAACCCTCTCACCGCTCCGTACGACTTACAGGCAGCCCCTCGGGAAACGGCCCGAACCCTCTCACCGCTCCGTCTGGCAAATGCCAGCGCGTCGCGGAGCTCTCCCGAAGGGCGAGCCTTTTTTAAAGGAAGGATGATAAAAATGCTGAACAAGTTCTATGAGCAGGGCAAGGACCTGCATGTTGCAAACTACATGGCCTACGGCAAGACGGCCGACCACAAGCTGTACGCCGACGAGGCTTACAAGGAGACCGTGACCAAGGCGGAAATCGAGGACGCCTTCAAGAAGGGCCGTCTGGTCATCATCGAGGGCGCAAACTATCTGGTGCCTGTTGCTTTCGGTACCACCGGCGTCATCACCGTGACGGCAGGCGACACCGTGAAGACCCAGGCATGGACGGCTTCTGCGGCCGAGTAAACCCTCTCAGCGCACAATGCGTCTGTGACGTAGTTGCTTGCAGCTCTCCCGAAGGGCGAGCCCTGCTTAGAGGAAGGAAAAATCAAAATGGAGTGAAAGTGCGATGAGCAAGTGGTTTGGAAAGTTGGGATTCGTTGAGACCCAGGAGACAGAGCCGAGTGTCTACTCGGAGATCGTGACAGAGCGTGACTGTTACGGTGATCTTGTGCGGAACACGCGCAGAATCCAGTCCGGCGACAAGGTGAACGATGATATCAGCCTTGCGAACACGTTAAGCGTCATCGCAGACCCTTACATTCAGGAGCACTTTTGCAATATCCGGTATGCGACGCTTTACGGCGGCAAGTGGAAAGTGACCGATGCAGCGGTGGAATACCCCCGCGTGGTGCTGACCTTGGGAGGGCTTTATCATGGCAGTGAAGCTGAGTGAGAGACGCTCCGAGCTGGACAAGTACCTGCGTGCCATCGTGAAGAAACGGTGCGGCAGTGAAAACGTCTACTACCAGCCGCCTGCAAACCTGCGGATGAAGTACCCCTGCATCTGCTACGAACTTTCCAAAATTCGCAACAGGGATGCGGACGACCGGGTATACCGGCAGACCTTTCATTACACCGTGACAGTGATCGACACAAAACCGGACAGCGAAATGACGGCGGCCATGGGCGAGCTTGCAAAGGCTTCTCATGACCGCCAATTTATTTCGGACAACTTATACCACGACGTATTCAGCGTGTGGTACTGACACCTATTTATAAAGGAGGACAAAACCTATGGCAAAAATCAAGTGGGATGAAGACGGTAAGCGTAAGTTCCATGCCGGTGTTTCGCATGGCGTGGTTTACCCCAAGGCAGATGGCGAAGGTTATGAGAACGGCGCGGGCTGGAACGGCCTGACCGGCGTGACCGAGAGCCCCAGCGGCGCAGAGCCCACCGACCTGTGGGCCGACAACATGAAGTATGCGCGCCTGATCTCCGGCGAGGATTACAGCTTTACCATTGAGGCGTACATGTACCCCGAGGAGTTCGAGCCCTGCGACGGCCTGTCGACCCCGGTCAAGGGTGTGCGCATCGGGCAGCAGAAGCGCAAGGGCTTTGGCTTCAGCTGGCAGACCAAGGTGGGCACCGACGAGGACCCGGACAAGGGCTACATCATCCATGTGGTGTGGAACGCCACCGCAAAGCCTGCGGAAAAGACCCACGAGACCATGAACGACAGCCCGGATGCCGAGACCTTCAGCTGGGAGTGCGACACCGTTCCCGTGAACATTGCCGACCTCAAGCCTTCCACTGTGGCCGAGTTCGACAGCACCGAGCTGACCGCAAAGCAGATGAAGGCTGTGGAAGACCTGCTGTACGGCACCGAGAGCGCCGAGGCAACTCTGCCCAGCCCGGACGAACTGCTGGCCGCTGTGAAGGCTGCTGCGTAAGCCCGGAAAAATTCAAAATGATGTAAAGGAGAAACCATCATGGTTAAGAAAACCATTACCTACACCGACTACGACGGCACCGAACGCACCGAGGATTTCTACTTCAACCTGAGCGAAGCGGAGATCACCGAGATGCAGCTGAGCGTGGAAGGCGGCATGCGCGGCTACATTGAGAAGATCGTCGCCGCAAAGAGCCAGCTGGAGCTGGTGAAGCTGTTCAAGGACATTCTGCTGCGCAGCTACGGCAAGAAAAGCCTGGACGGCCGCCTGTTTGTGAAGAACGAGGCCAACACCGCCGAATTCGTGGCAAGCCCGGCCTACAGCATCATCTACATGGAGCTTGTGACCGACACGGCTGCCGCCACCAAGTTCGTGAACGCCCTGATCCCGGTCAGTGCGAATGCGCAGAACCGGAACCCTGCCATGGAGATGGCAGCGACCCAGAATGCAGCACCGGCCCTGACGCTGGGCTAAACGAACCCTCTCACCGCTCCGTCCGACAAATGCCGGCACGTTGCAGAGAGGAATGAATCCAGAAAGGCTATCCGCGTAAAAAACGGGTAGCCTTTTCTTTTTTTTTTGTCTGAACAAAGACACACATTTGAAAAAACAGGGAGAGTGAAAGGATGCTTGAGATCAAAGTACCGGGCGACGAGCGCTGGGACGCCCGGAACAATGTATTTGTCTACGACAAGCCCGCTGTTCTGCGGCTGGAGCACAGCCTGCTCTCCCTGTCCAAATGGGAAAGCAAGTGGCACAAGCCGTTTCTCGACGAGTCGAAGCCGAAGACACCGGCGGAAACGCTGGATTACATCCGGTGCATGACCCTGACACAGGGTGTAGACCCCAGTGTCTACGACCGGCTGACGCGGGAGAACATGGCGGCCATTCAACGATATATGGCGGACCCGATGAGCGCAGCGACCTTCAAGGAGCGCAAAAACGGGAAGAAACGGGCCCGCTACCAGAGCGCCGAGACCTTTTACGCAGCAATGGCGAGTTACGGCATCCCCTTCAGCTGTGAAAAGTGGCACCTGAACCGGCTTCTGGCGCTGATCCGGGCCTGCGGCGAAGAAAACATGCCGCCCGAGAAGATGGGCAGGCGGGAGCAGGCCGCGCACATCCGGGCACTGAACGCTCAGCGGAGAGCGAAGATGCACTCGAGGGGGTGAGGACCCTCTCACCGCTCCATCTGGCAAATGCCAGCGCGTCGCGGAGCTCTCCCGAAGGGCAAGCCGTGCTTAGAGGAAAGCAAACGGGAGGTTTTCATGTCAAAAGTCATTGCGATCCGACAAAAAGGCGACTTTAAGAAAAGCCTGACCTTTTTCAGTCATGTGAAAAGCTGGAGTGTGAAGCCCATCCTGGAAAAATATGGGAAGCTTGGGGTGGAGCGGCTGTACGAAGCCACACCGAAAGCAACCGGAAAGACAGCGGCGAGCTGGAGCTACGAAATCAAAATGGACAAGACCGGGGCGACCCTTTGCTGGAAAAACGCGAACATCATTGACGGCGTGCCGATCGCGGTCATTTTACAATACGGACACGGAACAAGAAACGGAGCCTATGTGCAGGGAGTGGACTACATCAACCCTGCGCTGGGTCCTGTTTTTTGTGCTCTGGCCGATGAATTGTGGAAGGAGGTAAAGAGCCTTTGAGCCAGGAAATTGACGAGCGCGTAGTAGAAATGCGGTTTGACAACGCGCAGTTTGAGCGAAACACCCGGCAGAGCATCAAGACCCTGAACGCGCTGAACGAAAGCCTGAAGCTGGAAGGTGCCGAGAAAAGCTTTGAGAAAATTGAAGACGCATCGGCAAAAGTGGACTTTGACAAGATGCAGAGTGCACTGGAAAGCCTGAACAGCAAGTTCTCGGCGGTGGAAGTGATGGGCGTGACCGCATTGATGCGCATCACGAACCAGGCCATGGACACCGGAGAAAAGCTGGTAAAGAGCCTTTCCATCGACCAGGTGACCAGCGGCTGGAACAAATACGCCCAGAAGACTGCCAGCGTCCAGACCATCATGAACGCAACGGGCAAGAGCATCACGAAAGTGAACTCTTACCTCGAAAAGCTGATGTGGTTCTCGGACGAGACCAGCTACGGCTTTACGGACATGACGAGCGCCCTTTCGACCCTGACGGCGGCGGGCGGCGGCATTGAGAAAATGATCCCGATGATCATGGGTATGGCAAACGCCACGGCCTATGCGGGCAAGGGTGCGGCTGAGTTCCAGCGGGTGATCTACAATCTGGCGCAGAGCTACGGCACCGGTGCCATCCAGCTGATCGACTGGAAAAGCGTGGAACAGGCAGGCGTGGCCAGCCAGCAGCTGAAACAGCTGCTCATCGACACCGGCGTGGAGCTTGGCAAGATCAAGAAAGGCGCTGTGACCACCGGCACCTTTGACAACAGCTTGCAGAAGAAGTGGGCCGACAAAGAAGTGATGGAGACCGCCTTTGGCAAGTATGCGGAGTTCAGCAACGCCGTGAAGGAGATGGTGGACGCGAACCCCGGAATGCTGGCGACGCAGGCCATTGAAGCACTGGCTGACCAGTACGACGAAGTATCGGTGAAAGCATTCAAAGCCGCGCAGGAAGCAAAGAGCTTTTCCGAAGCGGTGGACGCAACGAAGGACGCCGTGAGTTCCGGCTGGATGGAGACCTTTGACATCCTGTTCGGCAACTATGAGGAGGCAAAGGGCTTCTGGAGCGACCTGGCGGAAGAATTCTGGACCATGTTCGCAGGCGGCGCGGCAGGGCGGAACAACTGGCTGAAAAGCGCCTTTGACTCCGGCCTTGACCAGCTGCTGGGGACGGACGGATTCGGAAACGCGGGCGACAACTACACACAGCTGCTGGAAAAGAGCCTTGTGAAGACGGGACTGTTGACACAGGATGCCATTGACGACGCCGGAAGCTTCCAGAAGGCTTTGGAAGAAAGCGGCGTGACGGCACAGCAGCTGGAGAGCGTGATCGACGACTCGGCGGACGGCTATGCAAAGCTGTTGGAGCTGAGCGACGCAGAACTGAAAAAGAACAACCTCAGCCGGGAAGGCGTGAAGAAGCTGGCTGACGCTTACGCCGCGATGGCAGAGAAAATTCAAAATGGAAGCGTCGATCTGGACGAATTCTCGGGCAAGATGAACCAGCTTTCGGGCCGGGAGCACTTTTTTAACGGGATCCTGAACATTCTGGACGGCATCAACAGCGTGCTGGAGCCCATCCGCGGGGCGTTTGGCGAGGTGTTCATGACCGACGGCAGCCCGCTGTACAATTTTTTGAAGGGGTTTGACGAGCTGACCGGGAAAATGCAGCTGAGCGAAGCCGCGGCGCAGAAAGTGCAGAAGGTCTTTAAGGGATTCTTCAGTGTGCTGAACATCGGATTCAAGGCAGTGAAAGTGACGGTGAAGACGGCCTTTGCGATCCTTGAAAAAGTGCTGGACATCCTGAGCCCGGTGACCGACCTGCTGCTGGGCATCGGCTCCCGGATCGGCGAAGTGCTGGCCTGGGCAGACCAGAGCATGGGAAAGGCGGAGAGCCTGACCGATGTGCTGGCGATTCTGGTAGGTGCCATTGGTGCGCTGGTGAGCCCCATCAGCGAGGTGCTGAGCGGTTTCCGTAGCATCGTGCGCGGTGGAAGTGTGGAAGACGCAAAGCAGCAGTTCGGCGGTTTTGCCGCTGTGGTGAATGCCGTGGGCGGGGTGCTGGAGAAATTCAAAATAGGAAGCATTTCGGCCAGCGGCATCATCGGGAAAGCGGTGACCGTGCTGGGCGGCATCCTTACGCTCGCCTTTGACGGCATCGGCGCGGTGATCGGCAGTGCATTCTCCGGTTTTCAGGACGCGGGGAAGACGATCGAGGATTTCAAAGAAAGTCACGTTCCGATGCTGGAAACTATCCGCAACGCGGTGCTGAGCATCCCCGAAAAGGCAGGCGAAGCCCTGAAAGATTTCGGCGGGACGCTTGGCAGCGTGATGAGCACCATCAGCGCGGCGTGCCAGAAAGCACTGGATGCCGTGAAAGGCTTCTTTAACCTGCAGGACGGCGTGGACCTTTACCGACTGCTGGCTCTGCTGGATGTGGGCGCGCTGGCGCTGGGTATCTATGGAGTTGCAAAGGCGCTGAGCAGCCTGAACAGTTCGATGAAGAAAATAATCGCGAATCCGCTGACCGATCTGCTGACCAGCATGAAGGGCGCGGTAGACGCCTGGACAAAAGAGCAC